>Ga0164241_10000050_pt1 | contig 283761 bp, 282 predicted proteins | sample OricomyardsoilBY_FD_108780 | JGI IMG/M metagenome (GOLD analysis project Ga0164241, IMG submission 108780) | Backyard soil microbial communities from Emeryville, California, USA - Original compost - Back yard soil (BY) | ecosystem: Environmental > Terrestrial > Soil > Unclassified | place...
AACTCAATTCCAAAAATAGCTTGAAATTATGGGCTTGATTAAGCAAAGTTGGTTTTTTAAATAATCAATTTGTGGCCCGTAGTAATTCTTGATGTTTTTTTGGGTTTTTCTACAGCTACGTTATAGCCACTTAAGGAGTTTAAATGAAATTTTTAAGACCCATTACATTTACAATTTTTACTATCAGTTCCATATCTTTCGCTCAGGCGTTCGAAACTAAGACTGGAGTAATTCAGTCGCTTCAAGTATTTGGAGAAAATAACTTTGCTTTTCGTATTCGTCTCGAAGGCGTCTCGGAAATGTGTAGCCTAGGAGAAAATTGGGCATACGTTGAGTCTACTGATTCAAACTACCAGACTAAGGTTTCTGTACTAATGTCGGCATTTGCAATGGGCGCTCCTATAACTGTTTATACCGAAGCATCATCAAGAAACCATTGCCATCTTGATTCAATTACAAACGTCACACGCTAGGATATAACAAACGCCAGCATTTTCGCACACTGCGCACGCTGGACTCGAAACAAGTTTCTCACCAGTGTGGCGAACGTTATAGAGGAAAGTATGAAAAACAACAAATCAATTTTAGTATTAATATCTGCAATTATTTTTTCACTCAATGCAAATGGAAGTGAAATTACATGTAGTGGAAAAGTGGCTGCTCTTGGATACCATGCTAATAATCAATTTATGATACAGCTAGATAGCATGAATGCCCCTGTTTTCTTCTGCAATCCAGATTCTCAATTTACTGTGTCCGGAACTTCTTATATAACCGGCCCAGAAACTTGTAAAACAATGTATTCAACTTTTTTAGCAGCTCAAATGTCAGGCAAAGTTATAACTTCGCTATATTTTGACGGCGATCAAGTTCCATCGTCGTGTAATGGTTGGGCTGCTTGGAGCAGCGCAAATATTAGGCACTTCTTACTAAAACCATAAGAAAGCAAAAGCATAATATGGTGTTATAACAAAGCAATGTTGCGGATGCAAAGTAGAGAAGTCCATGGCAATTAGGAGAGAATTGGAGAATCCTAAAAATCTATTGAAGGTTGATTTTTTAGAATTGCCCTTGGTCGTTCTAAAAAAGTATTTAACATTAATCTGCTTGGCGGAATACAAATCATGTGGCCCAAAGAGCGTTAAGCTATTGAAGCCTTATCGGCTACGGCTTCGGAGACGGCGCATTAAAGTTGCTCAGCATTACCAAAAGTGTGGTGGCATAGTAAGTCCTTTAATTTTTAAATCGCACCTGCCAGTTGGTTCACGTTGGCCCGGTATAGCTGGCCTAATACAGCAAAAAGGCTTTGAGGAGCTAATCAGAAATACATAACAAACGTGTCATGTCGAAGCCAAACCTCCGCTTCGTTTCGCGCATGGCCTTCGGCCATTTTATGCGCTCCACTACACTCCCGGTTCGCCTCGGCATACACGGGCGTTATATGCAGGCCATATGAAGAAAATATTATTAATCGTTGAGTCTGTTTTTTTGCTTGTGCCAATTTCCTGTGTTTTGTGCTACACCTCAATACTCACACTAATTATTTCGAGATTACCCTTAAGCGAAACAGAAATCTGTTTTTTGGTTGAGAAAGAAATTCCATCGATACACGCATCACTAGAATTACGAACAGGGGATAAGGTTCGCTTTCATTTTCTCCATCCGGCTCCCCCGAGCCCAACAGAAAACTCTAAATCGGCAAAACGAGATGCAGAATTGGTAATTGTGGCTCGACGCGTAACTGAGTGCGCGCAGCCGGTGATTGTAACCGGGGATCTTAATGACGTCGCCTGGTCTGCGACAACTCGACTATTTCGCAAAGTCAGTGGTTTACTAGACCCACGTGTGGGGCGTGGTATGTTCAACACTTTCCATGCCGATTACCCGTTTGTACGCTGGCCTTTGGATCATTTATTTCATAGTCCACATTTTACTTTGCAAGACATTCAACGCTTACCTTTGATTGGATCGGATCACTTTCCTCTGCTGACCAGACTCTCGCTCACTCCATTGCAGGGTGCCAGGCAGACAAGTATAAAAGGCAGTGCTGCTGAGCTTGAGTGGGCGAAAGAGATATCTGAAGATCAGAATGTAAGCAAGAATGATGTGCCAAAGCAAAGCTAGACGAGAGAAACAAAACTCATAAATAAATGCTGAACTGAACGTTATGCGTGAAGGAGAGATTGTGTCTGACCTCAAAGATCCCAGAGTGTTGTTTGCTGCTGAACGCACTATGCTTGCATGGAATAGAACCAGCATAGGGCTAATTGCATTTGGCTTTGTTGTAGAGCGCACTGGCCTTTTAATCAAGGTCATTGAACTCCCGTCACTTCAAAACTCATCCAGTACAACGACATTTTGGCTCGGCTTAGGTTTCATTATTCTTGGAGCTATTTGTGCAGCAGTGTCCTCGTATCAATATGCGGTTGTTTTGAAAACACTTACACCAGCCGAATTTCCGGAGGGCTATAGTCCGCGATGGGGGCTTGCTGTAAATATAGTTGTCGCGCTCTTAGGTCTAGCTTTGGTCATAGCGCTGTATGCACAATAATTCCTCACATAACAATCGCTCAAGCAATAAAAATACTTCACTTATAACACTCGTAAGCGAATCAACGGAAATATAGCAAATGACTGAAAATAATGAATTAAAAGGACTAGGCGGATGGCTGGTTTTAGTAGGTATCGGTGTTGTAATAAGCCCTATAAGGTTGCTTTTTACGTTTGTCACTACGTACAAACCCATTTTTTGGGAGTGTTCCCGAGTGAGCCAATGTTCGACCCCGAGACAATAAAGGAATTTGCGAGATCACTTGTTGCATGCGTTATTTGGGTTCCTTATATGCTCATCTCAAAAAGAGTCAAAGCCACGTTCGTGGAGCATATGCCTAATAAGCAAATGCAACCAACCGCTGAAACCATCGACTGATAAAGAAATCTCGCAAAATATCGCTTTTTGCGGTTAGTTTGGCGGGTTCTGTCGTCACCGACAGTTAATCAAGCGATCTAGATTAGGTGCGTCGCAACTGGAGATTGACATGCTAATTCGGAAACTTAGAGAAGATAGACGTATTTCGCAAGAACAACTCGCTGAGGCAGCCCACCTAAGTCTTCGCACAATTCAGCGCGTTGAAGCGGGTCATCGAGTGAGTTATGCATCGCTTCGGGCTCTGGCGGCGACATTTAATATCAATGTCGACTTACTGGAACGGGAGTTATATGCAATGAACAATACAAAAGATGATTATATCGAGAAACCACTTTGGGTAAGGCTTATGTTAGGCCTTCCGCCACTAAACCGTTTGGATCGCACTGGTCTGATAAGACATGAAGTAGGCCTTGTTGCCTATGCAATTTTTGCCTATACAACATCCTTCATCATCCCGAGACTAGAGACTGCCTATTGGGGTTTAACCACCGTCGATTTATTATATTTCAGTGCTTTCTCGGCGCTGTTTCTTGCCTACCTAGTTTCTATAACTCTTCGGCTTCGAGACAAATTCAAGACTTGGGTATCGACTTCAACATCATGAATTTAATTCCAATTTCAAAAGAAATCATCGAAAGCAATTATGTTCAACACAATGAACTCGCACTTTCCGTGTGTTTACAAGTTCTGCAAATGTATGAACAAACCACGCCCCATTCACCCTGGTTGGGATACTTGCTTGAAAAGGAATCGGTTATTGTAGGAAGCTGCGCTTTTAAAAGTCCGCCAAAGGCTGGCCGCGTAGAGATTGCTTACTTTACATTTCCAGAGTTTGAAGGAAAGGGGTTTGCAACTGAAATGGCAAACCAACTATTGCTTATTGCCTTAGCAACCGACGCCAGCATTCAGGTTTACGCCCAGACCTTACCGACCGACTCGGCGTCTACAACAATATTAAAGAAGCTTGGATTCACTTTTGCTGGCCCTGTAAATCACGCAGAAGATGAGCTTGTTTGGGAGTGGATAAAAATTTAATAAATTGATTTCGGTGCTCGCAAGAGCACCGTTCACAACAGACGGATCTGGACTACCCATATTAGCGTTAACTTTTAGTGAGAATCATATGAGAAAAATAGTTTCATTTATGCATGTCACGCTTGATGGATTTGTGGCGGGGACCAAAGGTGAATTGAATTGGGTTAATTTGGATAGCGAATTATTTTCTTTTGTTGGAGACAGAATATCGAAAACAGATACCGCCTTATACGGAAGGATAACTTATCAAATGATGGAGGCTTATTGGCCAACTGCTGCCGATAAACCCAATCCATCAAACCATGATATTGAACATTCAAAGTGGTATAAAAATGTTAACAAAATTGTTTTATCAAAAACGTTAAGCGAGGAGGATTTAGTTAATACAAAAGTCATTAGCAACAATCTAATCGAAGAAATCACCAACATTAAGAAGACTTCAGGCAGTGAAATATTATTTTTTGGAAGTCCAACAGCAACTCATTCGCTTATGGCTGAAGATTTAATTGACGAATATTGGCTTTTCGTAAATCCTATATTGCTATCTGAAGGAATCCCCCTTTTCAATAAAATAAAAAACCGACAAAAACTGACATTAATTTCTAGCAAAGTATTTCCTTCTGGAGTTATTTGCTTAGAATACATGCGAAATTCAAATTCATAATTGAGATAATGGCGAGTTTTTTACTCGCCTCATTCTATTTACTTCCATTCATTGACGTTAAACAAAAAACGCAGCTTTCGTTTTCCATTCAACACAGCTCCAATAAAAGTCGAGCGAATGAACGCGTCGTAAAGCAGTATTGAAATTAAAATAGTTAACGCAGAAATACTTACTAGTTTTATTGACCAGTGCAAGGGCAATTCGGCGAAAGCGATTTGCAACCAGATCACTATGGGTAAATGGATAAGGTAAAGCCAGTAAGATGAGTCGGCGACATAGCGGACGGCTTTACTGGGGCGATTGAAAAAATACCGAAAGAGACCAATGGTGATTGAAACCAACGACCACATCATGATGGAATAGGTTAAGACAAATGAAATTTTAATTAGATTGTAATGCGCGTGAGCAAATTGCATTTCTAGACTGGATAGAAAGTTTGTTGCACCCATCGCAATTATGCAGAAAATAAACTTGCTCCAGGTTAATCGCGAAAATTGTTTCATTAACTCTGCTTGACGATGAAGCAACCAACCGAAAAGGAAAAAGCCACCGTAGATTAAAAAACAAGGAATTTGTGGCACCAGTGATTTGTCTGGCGTATCCATTCCCCAATGGTTCATAAACCAAAGGCATGCTGCCGTAGGAATTGCAAACGCGAAAATGCCAAAATGCGAACGGCATACCCAACCAATACTGCTGTCAGCGAATTGAGTTAATCTGTTTTGTGTTGGTTTGTGGATACTAATAAGACAACGCATTAAAACAACACTTAAACTGATCACTAAAAGGTAATACAAAAACCATAAGTGCGAACCAACCAACAGACCTTTTGGAAGCTCACCCAGCGTGGCAAACCCTGCCAGTAATCCATTCATAATATTCACCTCACCTCGCATACTTTCTGCACCCATTATCCAGCCAGAAATAAGCAAAGGTCGCAATAAAAACCAACCAATAACAAAAGGGATAGCAATGCGTAGTGTACGAGATTTCAAAAAAGCTTGAACACCCCCAGCATGAAAAGTCATGTGACTAAAAAAACCGGCGATGAGAAAAAATAGAGCCAATCGAAAGGAATGGCTAATCAACATAAATATGGGAACTATTGGACTTGTCGATATATCCATCACTGCCCATCCGATGAAAATCGGCATGAAGGAAATACTCGCGTGAAAAATTATTCCAAGAATAAGTGCAAAGGCTCGAGCTGCATCTAAATAGTCGAGCCGTCCGTTTTTTAGTGATGAATTATTCATAGCGTAGCTTCACTTGGTTAAATATTAAAAATAAAAATGATATTGAGATAATTAATCAAGTCGGAGCTCTGAGAGAGAAAATACGAGAGACGCCCGACTTAATTATTTGCACATTTTTTATGGATACAAGCTCACTTCGTCCACTTCGAAATCGAATGACGTTTTTTGTAAACCAAAAGCTGAGATGCTGAGACTGCTAAGTGTTTTAGTATTGATCGGCGTCTGCTCTGACCAAGCGCGTTTCATTGATGTGAAAGGAATTTTTACTTCGTGAAATTTTCCATCTGCTGCCACTGCAACTGGTGCAGCGTGATAATCAAAATTTGTTATCTCTGTGCTGTTAGCGGAAATAGACATATTGCCCGAGTTGATTTTAACCAACATGCGAATACCTGCGAAGGCACTAGCGTCTTGAGGTTGGTTTTGCGGATCAAGGAGCAATACCATACTTGCCCAACCCGGTTGCCCACGTGGAGGAGAAATTTCACCTTTTGACGATATAACGCCCTTAGATACAGACTGTTCAGTTGTAGTACCGCCACCTGCAACCGTGTCGTTTAAGAATTGGCGAGGAAAGCCCAAACTATTGTTGGTTGCATCGCTGAAGTCGTCGATTACCGAGCTCAGGCTTCCTGCAGAGCAGACGCAAGACGTCGCGAGAAGTAGCGCTATGCTAAAGTACTTGATGAACGATGTTGATTTGCGAGTATTGGTAGCGTGAGAAGCATTGAGAGTTTTCATAAAATATTTCCAGGTTAAATTAATTTTCAAGTGACAGATTTTTCTGTCATTAACCGCAATCATGCGGTGTCGATAGATAAGTGCCCAAGTCAGGAGAGAAGGTGACAAAAAAATTTAAAACTTCTCTTTATTTGATAAAAATTCGGCTTTTTAAAAATTTTTCAAATATTCCTGTCACCTTTTGCAAAGAGTTCGGCACCTATTGGTTCAAGATCAAAGAATTCAGGATCAGAGAAACGAACCATGAGCATTTTTAGGAAACGAACCAACACCATAGATTTGAACGACGCCAGTTTGGTGATGGCCTCATTAGGTGGCGATCGCAATGCCTTTTGTACAATAGTGTCGCGCTACCAGAACTTGCTCTGCTCCTTGGCCTATTCGGCTGTTGGCGATCTCAAACACAGTGAAGACATCTCGCAAGAGACCTTTGTAGAAGCCTGGAAAAAGCTGGATACACTGAGTGATCCGGAGAAACTAAAGTCATGGCTGTGCGGAATTCTGCGTTTTAAAGTGAGTCACTTTCGCCGCAAAGAAGCTAAACAACCGATAAAAGATGCTGACGAACTTGATGGATTGGATGAGCAAGGTGCCGGGCAACCGCAGACACATATAGAGGAAGAGGCAATCAGCACCCAGGAACAGGCACTGCTATGGCAGGCCTTGGAGCAAATGCCAGAAACTTATCGCGAATCTTTGATCTTGTTTTACCGGGAACAATGTTCTGTCGAGCATGTCGCCAGCCAGTTAGATCTGTCAGAAGACACAGTAAAACAACGCTTGTCTCGCGGTCGCAAACTATTACAAGCGGCCATGGTAACTTTCGTCGAAAATACTTTAACAAAATCCAAGCAAGGCTCAGGGTTTACCTTGGCGGTACTGGCAGCAATTAATGCTATTTCGCCTCCGGTAAAGGCAGCAACATTTAGTGCTGGCGCTGTGAAAACAGGATCGCTATTCAAGTGGACCAGTATGCTAATTACTCTCGCCTCTTTATCTGGACTGATCAGTTCGTATTTTGGATTAAGAGCAGGTCTCGACCAGTCGCGAACTCAACGTGAGCGCCACCGCGTTATCACCTATGTCGTGCTCTATTTTGCGGTCGCAATTGTCTACGTATTGGGCATGCTCGGTTTGACACATGTTGCACTGAAAGACGCTGGCAATGCAGGTATCTATGCCTTGATATCGCAACTCTTGGTACTCGGGTTTGTTGCCAGCTATATCTTTCTGATGATTCACATGTTGAAGGGTGGCCGTCAACTCAGAGCGCAAGAGAGAATATTTTATCCAGAAGCTTTTGAGGGTGAAGTTGATCAAATTGACTCCAAGCAACGCGAATACAAAAGTCGCTTTTGCATTGCAGGTGTTCCACTGTTTCATTTTCGTTTTGGTACACCAGAACTGAATGACAGGCCAGTATTTGGCTGGGTGGCAGGAGGAGACCGAGCCTACGGATTGCTATTTGCCTGGGGCGGTGTTGCCATTGCACCTATTAGCGTCGGGATTGTTTCCGTTGGACTAATCAGTGTTGGTGCGGTAGGTATTGGTCTATTCGGGTTAGGCAGTATCGGAATTGGCGTCATTGGCTTTGGCGCTTCAGCCATAGGTTACAAAGCCTATTCTTCACTTTCATCTTTAGGATGGGACAGCGCGTTTAGTGGTGCCGGGTTTTCCATCGCAAAAGAAGCAGCGATTGGGCCTATTGCGTTTGCAAACCAAATCAACAACGAACAAGCCGCTGAAATGGTTAACCTGACTCTCATGGGCCAAAGTTACCTTTGGATTTTAGCGACCATTGCAATACTGGTGATTGTTCCTGCTGTTTTGCATTCGAACAAAGTTCGTCAACGAATGAGAAAAAAGAAGTAGCAACATTCGCCTCAATGCTCAACTTGCCACCGATAATACTTTGTAATACATTGTATTTTTTCCGCGGAGGTGTCTATGAGCGTTACTACCGTCAGACTTCAGCCTGATATTGAGCTAGACCTGCAAAGTGTTATTAACTCTACTCAAAGAAGCAGGAATTGGCTTATAAATCAAGCGATTAGAGAATTTATCGATCGTCAAGGATTAGAGCAAAAGCGTTGGACTGAAACCCTTCAGGCTATCGAATCTGTTTCTCAAGGCAAAGTGGTTAGCGGAGAAAGTGTTAATGCTTGGCTGAAAAGTTGGGGGACAGATAAAGAGACCGCGCCGCCAGAGGTCGGGCAGTGAGGTTAACCTTTTCGCCAGAAGCTGTTCAAGATCTTGTTCGAATCAGAGAATTTATAGCTCAAAATAATCCTCCCGCGGCCAATCGAATTGCTGCTGAATTAATTAGTCGTATTGAGCAGCTGTGTTCGTTTCCAGAAATCGGCCGCGCAATAGATCGACCACTACCTACACCTAAAAATTTAATTCATGATTTCAGTTTTGGTAATTATATAGTGCGTTATGTCAGCTATATCGATTCATTAACTGTTTTACGAATTTGGCACCATTATGAAAATAGAACCTAATGCGAAAAATATTGATTAATGAATATTATTGAATAATTTCCATGCCAGCCTTTATCAGCCTGCTGCTATCATTTTCTTAACATATTTGGAATTTTTACAGCGTGCAACACCCCCAGCATTAAGGTCCTCTCTTCAGGCAATCGAACAGCTTGACTGCGCCCACTCGTAAATAATTTGGCTGTATGGTTCACGTTGCACCTCGTACAAGCACTGAAATTTATTTGTTGAAAACATAAAACCCCGCGTCACGAGGGGCGTGAGCGGGGTTTTTTCAGGATGTTAGCCTTGCCTTAGACCGATGCGTTAATTCCATGATCCTTGCCGATTGATGCCAATTCCTTGCTGTGGGTCCTTTCCGCTGGACGCCTCCCTTACGACGCCATTATTGTTAAGATTTGTGTTTGTCACTAGTGGCTAATATCTGAGATTTTTGTAGGAAATATCGCACAAGCTGCCAGTCAAACGCCTGATGAAGGTTTATAATCGCTGCCTTTATGCCAGCTTTTGATGCCTGCCTTTAACGTTAGGAACCAGATATGCCACCAAAGAAAAAGCCCATCGACTTTGAACAATCCCTTAAATCACTGGAAGAACTGGTGAATAAGATGGAACAAGGCGATATGAGTCTGGAAGAATCTCTGGAAGCTTTTCAGAAAGGTATAGCGTTGACGCGTGAATGCCAGACGCGTTTGGCTGAAGCCGAACAGCACGTGAATCTACTCATAGAAGAAAATGATCAATTCCGACTGGAAGCTTTTGAGACAGATCAGGACGAGGATTAAATGTTGAACCCCCAATCTGACTTCTCCAGCTTTATGAAAAGCTGCCGGGACAGAGTCGAATTCGCTCTGGACTCCAGCCTCCCACAGCACGAAGATCCCACACAACTGCGCGCCGCCATGCGCTACAGTCTTTTTAATGGTGGCAAACGTGTGCGTCCTATTTTAGCTTATGCGTCTGCATTAGCAGTTAATTCAAAACAAAATCCCGAGCTGGTAGATTCAATTGCCTGTGCGCTTGAGTGTTTGCATTCCTACAGTCTGGTTCACGATGATCTACCGGCGATGGATGATGACGATTTACGCCGCGGCAAACCCACTTGTCATAAAGCCTACAACGAAGCTACTGCTATTTTGGCTGGTGACGGACTACAAACGCTGGCGTTTAACTATCTGGCAAACAGTCAGTTTTCTGCGGAAACCAAAGTTGAGCTGATCAAATGTTTGATATGGGGTGCAGGGGCAGACGGCATGGTTCTCGGCCAAGCCATAGATCTTGCTGCCGTCGATAAGCAAATAACACTCGAACAGCTTGAAACCATGCACAGATACAAAACCGGTGCTTTGATTCGCGCCAGCGTTCGTATGGGTGCAATTGCGTCGGCGGCTAATCAACAACAATTAGTAGATCTCGACAACTACGCAGCGGCTATAGGTCTGGCATTTCAAGTTCAAGACGACATTCTCGACGTCACTGCCGACACAGAAACTCTGGGTAAACAACAAGGCGCAGATATAGCCCACAACAAACCGACTTACGTTTCTATTCTAGGCTTGGAAGATGCCAAACAAAAAGCTCAGGATTTATATCAGGATGCTATTCAATCACTGATTCAGTTTGGCGAGTCTGCCGAACCCCTTCGTTTACTTGCTGCCTACATAGTAGGGCGATCTTATTAAATTGTTGGGCGATCTTATTAAGCTGGAATAAATGATGGAATCTCTTTTAGTTTCAACGGGCGTAGTAGCACTGGCAGAAATGGGGGACAAAACCCAACTGCTCGCTTTTTTGCTGGCTGCCCGCTTTAAAAAACCTCTACCTATTATTCTCGGTATTCTTTTTGCGACTATTTTGAATCATGGGCTTGCTGGCGCTTTGGGTGTGTGGATTACAACAGTGTTAAATCCGGAAATTTTGCGCTGGCTATTAGGTGCCTCTTTTATTGCCATGGCAGTCTGGACGTTAATTCCCGATAAAATTGAGGAGGATGAAACAAAAATCTCCAGCGCCCTGGGTGTTTTTGGAGCAACCTTCATTACTTTTTTTCTTGCCGAGATAGGCGATAAAACACAAGTAGCAACGGTCGCTTTGGCTGTACATTATTCTTCAGCAATATTAGTTGTGGCAGGGACCACTCTGGGCATGCTGATTGCTGATATTCCCGCTGTTTTTCTTGGCGACAAATTCGCTGCAAAAATTTCTATGAAATGGGTTCATCGAATTGCGGCAGCTATATTTTTCGTCTTAGGAATAGCAACACTTCTCGGTACAGGGTCCAGTCTCGGATTTTAAATATCAAGTTCATGTTAAGATTTATCAGCATAAACTTCTCTCTTTTGACTCAGTTAAATTTTTAATAACTTAAAAATATTTACATAATAAAAAATACCGCTAAGAACTGTCTTTTTAGGTAAAGCTTCGGTTTTTTCAATGATTAAAATTGCGCCAACATAAAATCTGAGCCTATACTCTTGTTAAGATTTATGCAGGTATCTCAAATTGAAAAAAATCCACTTTCTGAACATTTTTCTAATTTTTATTTTTAACCTGGTAGCTTCGGCAAATGTCAGCGCTGTCAATTTGCGTTACAACAAAGGCGAAGATCCAAACGCAGATTATTGTGTTGCCATGCTAAAACTTGCGCTATCAAAAATTGGCGGCAATTATACTTACGAACCTGTTTTTGGAGAAATGACTCAAACCCGTCAGGTTGAAGATGTTAAAAATGGCAAGTTAGATGTGATGTGGGCAGGTACCAGTAAAGATATCGAAGACGAAGTTGAACCTGCGAGAGTTCCTCTTTACAAAGGATTGCTGGGACACAGATTCTTAATTATTCGCAAAGGTGACCAAGCGCGTTTCGACTCTGTCAAAAATATTAATGATTTACGCTCCATTGCGTTAGGCCAGGGAACCGCCTGGATAGATACAAAAGTACTTGAAGCCAATCAATTAAATGTCGTCAAGACAATGAAATACCAGAATTTATTTTATATGTTGGATGGCAGTCGATTTGATGCTTTCCCGCGCGCAGTGTTTGAACCGTTTAACGAAATCGCAACCCACCCCGAACTGAATTTAGCCGTCGAAGAACACTTAATGCTGGTTTACAAAATGGATTTTTATTTATTTGTAAATAAAAATAATAAACAATTGGCGCGCGATTTGGAGCGCGGGCTCGACATAGCCATAGCTGACGGATCATTTGACAAAATATTTTTTAGTTCGCCATTAGTACAAGAAGCGATTAGTAAAGGTAATTTAAAAAATCGAATTGTTATTCCACTCGACAATCCTTTCAACTCACCGGAAACACCAATCGATCGCGCCGAATATTGGATAGATCCTAAAACACTTTAGGAAAGAGATTTAGTCATAAAAGCACTGAAAGGATCCAGGGTGTAATCTGCAAAAGGGCCGCAATATTCAAAGCCGAATTTTTCATACAAGCGTCGTGCGGGTAAGAAAAAATCGACTGTTCCTGTTTCTAAACTTAAGCGAGAGTATTGCCGATCTTGCGCTGTTTCGATTAGGTGTTTTAGCAAGAATACAGCCACACCTTTTCCTCTATAGGAATTTGCAGTACGCATGGATTTTATCTCAGCGTGTTGTTTATCCAATTCTTTTAAAGCACCACAAGCGGCTAATTCGTCACCATTCCAAACCGTCCAGAAACTAATCTCCGGTTGTCGCAACTTATTCAAATCCAATGCGTGTACGCTTTCTACTGGAGAGACTGCATACATATCAGCCAAATGTTCTTCCAATAAGAGTTTGATCTCCGGTCCCTGTAAATCGTCGATTTTTATTTGCATTTCTTCTCCAGAATGATCATTTAAGACTGCACACAGCTTATCTACCCCTAGCTATGTATTCCATCTCTACTTAAAATAGCCCCCTTCACAATAAGTTGACGATTCAATGCACAATCAGATTCCCTTGGAGCGGCCCTCAACTCCCTTGTTGGACACCATTCAATCCCCAGCAGACTTACGTCTGCTGGACGAGAAGCTATTGCCACAAGTTGCGGATGAATTGCGGGCATTTTTGCTCTACACCGTAGGGCAAACCGGTGGACATTTTGGAGCCGGGCTGGGGGTAGTTGAGCTGACAGTCGCCTTGCATTACGTCTATCAAACCCCCGACGACAGGCTGGTTTGGGATGTGGGCCATCAAACTTATCCACACAAAATTTTAACTGAGCGCCGCGAATTAATGCACAGCATTCGTCAGGGTGGCGGTTTATCGGGTTTTCCCAAGCGTGACGAAAGTATTTATGACACCTTTGGCGTTGGACATTCCAGTACCTCCATCAGCGCGGCGCAGGGTATGGCGATAGGCGCCAAGATTGCTGGAATTGAGCGCAAGGTTGCTGCAGTGATTGGTGATGGCGCCATGACTGCAGGTATGGCATTTGAAGCCTTGAATCATGCGGCGCACACCGAAACTGATATGTTGGTCATTCTCAACGATAACAACATGTCTATCTCACCGAATGTTGGCGGCTTTTCGACTTATTTATCAAAAATTTGGGCGAGCAAGTTTTATAACTCTTTGCGCGAAGGCGGCAAGCAAATGCTGGCAAAAATTCCGCCTGTGAAAGAATTTGCACGCCGCACAGAAGAACATATCAAAGGATTTTGGTCGCCCGGCACTTTGTTCGAAGAAATGGGATTCAATTATGTGGGCCCGATTAATGGCCATGATCTGGATGATTTAGTTGTCTGCCTGCGCAGCTTGCGCGAAGTCAAAGGGCCGAAACTGCTTCATATCATCACTCAAAAAGGTAAGGGATTTGAACCAGCAGAATTAGATCCTGTGGGCTATCACGCTTTAAATAAATTGGAACCAAAAACTCAAAACGGTTCTGTTGCTAAAAAGAAAAAATTTCAACAAGTGTTTGGTGAATGGCTATGTGATATGGCCGCAGAAGATCCGCGGTTAATTGGTATCACTCCTGCCATGTGTGAAGGTTCTGGCATGGTGGAATTTGCCGAACAATTTCCCGAGCGTTATTTTGATGTTGCGATTGCCGAGCAGCATGCAGTTTCACTGGCTGCTGGCATGGCTTGCGAAGGACAAAAACCGGTAGTTGCTATTTACTCAACATTTTTACAACGCGGTTATGATCAATTAATTCACGACGTTGCACTGCAAAATCTGGACGTCACTTTTGCAATCGATCGAGCCGGATTAGTTGGCGACGACGGCCCCACACATAACGGCAGTTTTGATATCAGTTTTTTACGCTGCATTCCTAATATGTTGATAGCAACACCCAGCGACGAAAATGAATGTCGTCAATTGCTTTACACCGCTTATCAACATCAAGGTCCGGCAGCAGTGCGTTACCCTCGTGGAACCGGCAGTGGTATTGCTACCGAAAAAAACATGACCGCATTGCCAATCGGAAAAGCCATCACCAAACGTCACGGCGAAAAAATTGCCATTTTATGTTTCGGCACTTTGTTACACGAAGCAACAATCGCCGCACTACAACTTAACGCAACACTCTGCGACATGCGTTTTGTTAAACCGCTGGATACAGAATTACTTGATCAGTTACAAAACTCCCATTCGCTTCTGGTTACACTCGAAGAAAATGTGATTGCCGGTGGCGCAGGTAGCGCCGTTTCAGAATATTTGCGATCCAAACAAATAAAGATTGATTTACTTCAATTAGGTTTTGGCGATTATTTTGTTGAACATCACCAACAAAAAATTCAATTGGCTAAACAGGGACTGGATGCAGCAGGGATCGTAAAGGCGATTGAAAAATATCAACAATCATGAGCTGCTAATTTTTACATTCCCTGGAGAAAAGCATGTCAAATCAAATCGCGTCTGTTGCCCATCAAGTTTATTTCTGGTTAAAAAATCCTGATTCAAAAGAAGATCAACAAAAATTACTTGCGGGCATTAAGAGTCTTGCAGCTATCCCGCAAATTAAGGGCTTGCATATTGGCGTACCGGCTTCAACTGAAAAACGTGATGTAATTGATTACAGCTATAGCGCATCCGAGTTACTATTTTTCGATACAGTTGAAGACGAACAAGCCTACCAAGTCCATCCACTGCACCAAGCCTTTGTTGAAAACTACTCGCATTTGTGGAGTAAAGTAGTGGTGTTTGATTCAATCAATTCTATATAGATAAGATAATTTGCAGGTCATTACTGTAATTTCTGGCTGAAATTACAGTTTCTTCAGTCTAAAAAGCCTCTTTTTATTTTACTTCCTGGTTCAAATAGTTAAAATCCCTGATCTATTCCTCTAATAATATCCTCAGGGAAGTCAGAGATGATCATAGTACCCACCGAAAAACAGCTTGACTGGCGTCATGCGCCCATAGTCTTGTGTGCCTTAGTCATGATTAATGTATTGGTATTTTTTCTTTACCAAAGCGGCGACAACCTCAAAATTGCAAAAGCCATGAGCATATATCAGTCTTCAGAATATTTAGACTACGAATGGCCCTTATTTCAGAAGTATCTGGAAGAAAAAGAAGAGACAAAGTTACTAAAAGACTATCGTTTGCAGTATGCCGATGATAACTATGAGGAGATTGTCGGTGAGATGGTGATGAGCGATGATTTTTTTGAATACCTCAAAGATCGGGCTTATCATTTTTTTCCAGCAAAAGTTTATGATCAATGGATTATTGAACGCACCGAAATTCATCGTTTGCTCAAATCTACCAGTGCAATTGTAAACGGTTTAACTGCTAATGATTGGCATGTCATCAATTTCTTAACTCATCAATTTTTACATGGCGACATAATGCATTTGTTGGGCAATATGTTTTTCCTGATTGTCTGTGGTTTTGCTGTTGAAGCCGCTATAGGTCATTGGCGATTTTTACTATTTTATTTGCTGTCAGGTGTAGCTGCCGGATTCGTACAAGTCGCCGCTGATTGGAATTCCGACGTACCTTTGATTGGAGCTTCGGGAGCCATTTCAGGCGTGATGGCTATGTATCTTGCTGTTTTTCGATTGAAGAAAATTGAATTTTTTTATTGGTTTTTCTTTTTTGTCGGTTATATACGAGCACCCGCGCTTTTGATTTTACCTTTTTATATCGGCAAAGAAGTTTATAGCTATTATCACGACACTGATTCGAATGTGGCATTTATGGCGCATGCTGGCGGCTTTGTTGCGGGCGCGGTTTTGATTTTTTTAGCCTGGCTCACCAATAGATCTGTATTTAACCAGGAATATATTGAACAAGATCAGAAAGTGGACCCTGGCAGAGAAAAGCTGGCAGAGGTTTATAGCTATATTGAAAAATATCGCTTCGATCGCGCACTTTCAGCTCTGGATGAATTAATTCAGGAGCAAGGCATAAATTTTGACTATGCAATGATTCGCTATAACTTGCTAAAAATTTCTCGCGGCGAGAAATTCAATCAAGCTACATTAAATTTACTTTCCGGAGATTTTCCCGTTTCAGATATTAAAAAATTAGATAAGGTCTGGCAAGAAAATCCGGACATTCAAACTCAAGTCCCGGAAGCAGCCGCTTTGAAATTGGGATTGCAACTGGCGACACTGGAAAATCCTAAATCAGCCGAAGAAGTTTTCTCTTATTTACAAAAATTGGGCTCAAAAAGCCCCAAGCTTTCAATTTATGCCAATAAGCTTGCTGGGGCATTTCAACGAACAAATAATTTGGAAAAGCGTAATTACTACGAAAAACTATCAGATAAATTAGCACAAGGAATGAAAAATGGATTCCTGTAAATACCACCCATTAGACGGCGCCACTTTTGCCTGTCGTGCCTGCAATCATTCTCTCTGCGATCAGTGTATTGATGACGAGAATGAACCACCGCGCTGTTTTACCTGCGGCGGAATTTTAGAAAGTTTAGGCTCGGTTAATAAAGTAGAGCCTTTTTGGCGAAGATTACCGGAAGCATTCAAATATCCACTAAATTCAGCTTCCATTAGTTTAATTTTAATTACCGCGGTTTTATCAGTGGTTGCTTCTCTAATGGCTTTGTTATTTTTTATAGCCATTCCACTTTATTTATTCGCAACTGGCGCGCTGATAAAATATGGGTTTACTTGTCTGGAACGAACTTCATATGGCGAAATGAAAGCACCGGATGTGATGGAAGCCTATAGCGGTGGAATTAGTTTAGTTTTCCAATTATTTTTAATTATACTGCTGTTAACTTTTCTAACGGGAGGCGCTTATTATTTAAGCCCTGCGTTGGGTGGCATTACTGGTTTGGTCGCGGTCGTAGCATTTCCTGCGATACTCATTCGTTTTGCACAAACCGAAAATATGATTGATGCTTTGAACCCGGTTGCTATCACATCTTTAATAGCGGCAATCGGTTTGCCTTATGGTTTACTCATGGCTTTTTTAATGATCATGATGTCATCAATTGGTGTTCTGCACGAATTGGTGGGCTCTGTTTTACCTGCAGCTTCTTATTTTGTACAAGCCATTATTTCAAATTACTACACCATAGTCATGTTTCATTTGATGGGCTATATGTTATTTCAATATCAAGGTCAACTAGGTTATAGCGCTCGCTCTGACGAAGATGAAACTCCAGTCCGGAATGATACCGATAGATTTGCCGCAAAAATTTCTATTTTCTTAAAGGAAGGCAACTATGAGAAAGTCGTTGATCTTTATTATCAAGCCTTCAAACTTTTCCCAAACGAACCGCTGTTTTTTGAAAGGTTTTTTGATTTAATTTATGCCTGTAAAAAATCGGTGTTGATGGAAGATTTTGGTTTAACTTATTTAGAGTTTTTAAATCGAAAAAAACGTTTTGACAAACTCACTATCTGTTTCAAACAAATATTACATCTCGCACCTGATTATCTGCCCAATTCACCTGGCATGCGTGTTCAGCTAGCGAATCTATTGAGACAGCAAGGCGATTTAAAACTGGCAGTAAGATTACTCAACGGAATGCATAAACTCTATCCAGATTACGCAGAGCTTCCCGAAGCCTATGGTTTGCTGGCAGACACATTGTCAGACATGCCAAATATGCAAACTCAGGCCGATAAATGTCGGCAAATGGTAGCTCAGTTAGTTCGTCGAGCTGAAGAAAAACAAAAAGCAATTGCGCTTGAAGCAGAAGAAAAACAAAAGGCGGCTCAAGCCAATTCCATCGCAACCCCGCAAACCAAACGCAAAGGCCCTCCACCGGGACTTAAATCATCGGGATTAGTGCTTGAGTTGGTCCCTATCGATGCTAATGCTGATCCGAGCTAAACTACGCAGCTATATCATTTTTTCTGGTGCTTCTGCACTCAAATTGGGCATCACTAAATGCCCAATTTACTTTTAACTCTGGCTCTTTTACAGAGCACACAAGCGCACCATTTTTATCTGCGCGCACCACAAAAGAACAACAACATTCCCTTCCATTCACATTCTGTTGATTATCCATAATCCTTTACTGGCATGAGGGTTGCAGAAGCCAGTTCAATAAACCTCTGGATATCAATTTATGTGCGTGTCACTGATTACCCGTTTTTTTTGGCTCCTTTTGATACTCCCTGTTAATGCATTCGCTAATGATTCTACGGAAGTTGAATCAGTGAATATGCTTTGGGTAGTGGTGACAGGTGTGCTGGTTTTTTTCATGCAAGCCGGATTTGCTTTAGTAGAAAGTGGTATGGCACGCGCGAAAAATTCGGTGAACGTGCTCATGAAAAATTATATGGATGTCTGTGTTTGCAGCATTATTTTTTGGGCTGTCGGCTATGGTTTGATGTTTGGTACCAATCAAACAGGCTGGTTTGGCTGGAGTCACTTTATGCCGTCCCAACTCAGCCAATGGGACTGGACCTTTCTTTTTTTCCAACTGATGTTTGCTGCTACGGCAACCACTATTGCCAGTGGTGCTATGGCTGAACGCATTCATTTTAATGCTTATCTTTTAGGTGCTTGTGTTGTCTCAGGTTTAATTTATCCGGTGTTTGGCAGTTGGGCCTGGGGTAGTGCGCATGGCGGTGATGGCTGGTTGAAAGCAATGGGATTTGTCGATTTTGCTGGCTCAACAGTTGTGCATTCCATAGGTGGCTGGGTTGCGCTTGCCGGAATCTTAATCCTCGGACCTCGATTGGGACGATTCGCCAGTAATGGACAATCTCGCAGTATTCCTGGTCACAATTTAAATTCAGTGGCTATTGGTGGATTTATTCTTTGGTTTGGTTGGTTCGGATTTAATGCCGGATCAACCTTGGCCGCCAATTTGGAAATAGGAAAAATAGCGTTAAACACCCACCTTGCTGCCTGTGCCGGGGCACTTGGCTATATGCTTTCAACAAAGATTTTCAGACAGCCAATTTTGTTAACCGGTACGGTCAATGGCAGTTTGGGAGGTTTAGTCAGTATTACCGCAGGCTGCGCCAGCATGGATCCTCAATTCGCGATTATCACTGGTTTATTGGCAGGATTTATTGCGCACCTAGGATCACGATTTATCGCAAGCTTTAAGTTAGATGATGTGGTCGATGCTGTAAGTGTTCATGGATTTTGTGGAGCCTGGGGAACGTTGGCAGCAGGCATTTTTTATGCGGGTGATCTATTCGACGCAAACCGCATAGCTGTACAAGCTTTAGGTGTTTTGGTGGCTTTTGGTTGGGGATTTGGTGTAGCGCTAATCACTTATTGGCTGATTAATCAAACCGTCGGTATACGCGCAAGCAGTCTTCATGAGCAACGCGGTTTGGATTTCACTGAGCATTCCGAAATTGGCTATCCCGAATTTCAAAACACCAGTGCATTGAACACAGATTCACTCCGGTCAAATGGTTAATACGGAGCGGAATATGAACTCATTGCAAAAAAGACAAGCTATAAAAGATGCATTAGCTCCCTTTATTCAAGGACGACAGCTAGCCAGTGCATTAATTTTGTGGGATGAAAAATACGCACATCAAAATCATTTCGCATTGCAGCATTATTTGCGAGAGCTTTGCACCGATATGGAAGTTGCACATTTACGATCACGGATGTTGCAATCTCTCATTACAACTTTCTCTTCTTTGCAAGATGAACGAGAGGCGCAACAACAACAAGCAAACAGAGCCAAAAAAAACTCCTCTCGATTTAATCTCTCGGCAGGTTATTCAGGAGAGCTTATGATATTTGTCGCACTGGTAGAAAAATTCATCGAGAGTTTAAACCATGAAATGTCTACTCGAACCAGACTTTATATTTTAGAAAATCTGATAAAAGTAAAAATTACACCGCTGCAACGATCAGCCTTACAACAATGGCTCAATCGAATTGAACCGCTTAAATATGACTTCAAAATTGATCACAAGGCCATGCAACATGTGATTAATCTTGCGTACGTTGCAATTTGCGAATACCAAGGGCCAATAAAAGCGGACCAAACTCTGCAAACTAGTGTCTCGTCAATTAAAGCTGAATTCCCCGAAGTTAAAATCGATTTTTTGCTTTAATTTTTAAATATTTTTATTTGCTTTCATGAAAAAAACGCCCGACTTATTCGGGCGTTTTTTCTATACTTTTATTCAAAAATAAATTTTATTTCAATTTAATATCCACGAATTTATTTATGTGCGAAGTGTTTGCGCATAACAAACAAAATGGTGAACGCAATAATTAAAAAGGCGGGGAAGAGTGCGAGATTTTGCAAAGTTGCCTGACCAGCAGTCAATTCTACTGCTTCAGCAGGAACTCCATTCGCTATAGCTTCGTCTTTAGCTTTATCCAACCAACCACCAATTACCGGATTCCAAATAGTCATGGAAAACATACCGGCACCACCTAACAACGACATTCCCAGCGCACCAGTTTTAGGTTGATATTCGCTGATAAAACCAATCATGGTTGGCCAGAAATATGTTACACCTATCGCAAACACCATAGCGGCAATATAGATCATGCCACCCGATGCATGACTTAACAGGAAGATACCTATAGTGGTGACTATGGCTGACATCAACAAGACGCCGACCGGATTAAGCGCTTCAACAATCGGACCTGCAAAAAAGCGACCCAAAGCCATCAAACCCGTCACCAATGCCAACACTAACATTGGATGCGCACCTGAAGCGCCGAAAATTCGATCCACCCATTGTTGGGTACCAAATTCGGATGCGGCGGTGACAGTCATACAAAAGAACATAACAATAAATAAGGGAGATAAAAGTGCTTTAATGTTGGTCTTGGTAGAGGTTTCAGAATTAACCATCGCAGGAAAGGGTTGACCAAAAATCATTACGCCATAAATGATTGTCGGAATAATCATAACTGCAATTTGTAACTGCCAGCCTAAACCTAACTTGGTCATTAATGCTGATACCAAAGAACCAATCACTATCCCACCAGGAAACCAGACGTGAAATTTGTTGAGCATTGCAGTTTTACGCGTGTGATAAATATCAGTGATTAACGGATTACAAGCAGCTTCTACAGAACCATTGGCGAAGCCGATGAAAAAACTGGATAGCAACAAGCTCCAAAAACCGCTTGCCTTAATGGTTAAAAACAAGCCCAGTAAATGACAAAAGAATGCCAGATACATCAGCGTGCGTGCACCCACATGATTATAAATCAATCCACCAAACATCATGGCAACCGGGAAGCCCAGAAATGCCATGCCGTTGATCCAACCCAATTGGGTATTATCAAAATTAAAATCTGCACTGAGTTCAGTGAGAATTCCAGCGCGAATAGCGAAGGTCATCGCCGTCACTATCAACGCAATACAACACGCGGTAAAAAGTCGATTGGGATTTATTGTTGCAGACATAATATTTGTACCTTTTTTATTGTTAATAATAATTACAGTTTTACCCACACACTATCTTGTTTTGATGAATCTATCACGGCCTGAATAAAACGCATACCTTCTACACCGGTATTAATATCGGGAACCCAATCCTGCAGTTGATGGCGCTCACCTTTAGCACGCGCTTGCAAAATATCTGCAATATCTTTGTAGAGATTGGCAAAACCTTCAAGATAACCCTCAGGGTGACCACCCGGTGTACGCATACCGCTCGCCGCAATTTCACTCCCTATATCATGACGACGAGTCATGCGTTGACGCGGTTTATTTAATTCCGTAAACCATAATTCGTTGGGATTTTCTTGCGCCCATTCAATGCCTGCTTTGTCGCCAAACACACGAATGCGTAAGCCATTTTCGCAACCCGGCGCAACTTGACTTGACCATAAAACTCCTTTCATTCCCTTTTCGAAACGCAACATAGCATGCACATTGTCATCAACCTGACGACCTTCAACAAAACTGGTGAGATCGGCACTTACCGCTACACATTTTTGTTGAGTTATAAAACGCGCAAGTTGAAATGCGTGTGTGCCAATATCACCTAAGCATCCACCCAAACCAGAACGCGCTGGATCAGTGCGCCAAGAAGCTTGTTTATTATCTGCTGCTGCCGCTTGTGTTAACCACTCTTGAGGATATTCCACTTGCACCACACGCAATGTTCCTAACTTGCCTTGCTCTACTAATTCACGTGCATAACGAACTAAGGGATAACCGGAATAATTGTGCGTCAAACCAAAATAGCAGCCAGACGATTCAACCAACTTTTGTAGTTCAAGTGCTTCTTCCAAAGTGCGTGTGACAGGTTTATCACAGATCACATCAATACCCGCCTCCAAACAAGCTTTGGCAACAGGAAAGTGCATATGGTTAGGCGTTACTATGACCACCACTTGAATTCCATCGGCGCGTTTTTTTTCTTCACGCAACATGTCTTCGAATGAGGTGTAAGCACGATCATCTGCAATATGTAAATCAGCCGCTGATAATTTTGCATTCTCAGGATTTGCCGAAAGCGCACCAGCAACTAATTCATAACGATCATCCATACGCGCCGCGATTCTGTGAATAGCACCAATAAATGCACCACGACCACCGCCCACCATTGCATAACGAATTCTTGAATTTGTCATAAGTAAATCTTCTTTTTTGAAAATGAAAATTGTTTTTGGAAAATTCACCCCCTCCTAACCTCCCCCTCGACAACTGCTCCTGGCGTTGTTCTACCTTCTGCATCCATGCAGTCGTTGGCAAGGGGGAGGAACCTTACTCCCTACTTACTACAAGGCGCGATTTGTCCCCTCCCCTTGCCAAGGGGAGGGTTAGGGTGGGGTGATCACAAACCTAAAATTTTTCTATTTTTCGCTTCATCAATTCCGCTTTTTGCGAAATCATCAAACGCGCGCTCAGTGACTTTTATAATATGTTGCTGAATAAACGGAGCGCCTTCTGCTGCGCCGACTTCAGGATGCTTCAAACAACATTCCCATTCTAGTACAGCCCAACCAGCAAAATTATAGGCAGCAAATTTGGAAAATATTTGTTTAAAATCGACTTGGCCATCACCCAGTGAACGGAAGCGTCCAGCGCGATCTACCCAATTTTCGTAGCCGCCATAAACGCCTTGTTGTGCGCTCGCATTAAATTCTGCATCTTTCACATGGAACATTTTAATACGATCGTGATAACGATCTATAAACGATAAATAGTCCAACTGCTGTAAAACAAAATGCGATGGATCAAATAAAATATTGCAGCGAGGGTGATTGTTAACTGCTTTCAAAAATCGCTCAAAAGTAGCGCCGTCATGCAAGTCTTCACCGGGGTGAATTTCATAACACACATCTACTCCCGCTTTATCAAAAGCATCCAGAATCGGCAGCCAGCGTTTTGCCAATTCTGCAAATCCATTTTCAACTAAACCTGCAGGACGTTGTGGCCAGGGATACAAATAAGGCCAGAGTAAAGCGCCAGAAAAAGTCGCGTGCGCTGTCAGGCCTAAATTTTTACTGGCTTGCGCCGCCATCATCATCTGTTCAACAGCCCAGGCTTGTCGCGCTTTTGGATTTCCGTGTACAGACGCGGGGGCAAAACCATCAAACATATCGTCGTAAGCCGGATGTACTGCCACTAATTGACCTTGTAGATGCGTGGATAATTCGGTGGGAACCAAACCATGTTTATTCAGCGTCTGTAAAAAATTATCGCAATATTCCTGGCTACTAGCGGCCTTTTCCAGATCGAATACGCGCTTATCCCACGTTGGGATCTGCACACCTTTAAATCCCAAACTAGCCACCCAGGCAGCGATTGAGTCCAAGGTATTAAAGGGGGCGGTATCACTTAAAAATTGCGCCAGAAAAATGGCCGGGCCTTTGATGGTTTTCATAGGTAAGGTCTCGCTTGATGGTATGACAGAAGTTAAGGTTATTATTAATAACTCGCAATAACACGAGTCTAAAGCAAATCGAGATTAAGCAGGAAGCTTTTCACTTTTCTTAACAGCAAGCCGCTATTGATTCTTATTTATCATTTCGGAACTTCCTTAGCAATTGATTTTAAAGAAGTTTTAATTTTTGTGTTCCAAATTTATCTATCTGGAAGTAGTCAGTATTGATTGTCGCTAGTCTATCCCCTGTCAATGAATAACTTCAACTCAGGGGGACTTATGAATACCAATCGAACCGCACATGATGGCGCTAGAATCTATAGTCGACTTCTGTTGAGCTGCTACGATTTTCTGATCTTTAACATTCTCTGCCCCTATGTTTGGCGTTGTAGCCCAACACATTTCCAAGACCTCTATGCTGATTTCATGACGCGAAACCATGCAGATATAGGCGTGGGCACAGGTTACTTTTTAGATAAATGTCAGTTCCCTGCAGGCGATATACGAATTGGCTTATTCGATTTGCAGCAAAATTGTTTGCGCCATACCGCTCAACGAATTGCCCGGTATCAACCCGAAACCTATCTCTGCAACGCACTTGAACCTATTGCCTTTACCGGAGGAGCATTTGATTCCGTAGCACTGGGCGGAATACTTCATTGCCTACCTGGAAACATGGAAGAAAAAGGCAAGGTATTTGATTCCATCTCCTCTCTCATGACATCCAAAACGCAAATCTTTGGTTACACCATCGTGAATCAGGACATTCGAAAAACACTATTAAGTCGTTTTGTCTTTTGGATATTGCACAAACTAAAAGTTATCAACGGGCCGTTGGATTCTGCCAGTTCATTAGCAACCGAATTAAACAAACGTTTTCATCAGGTCAGTGTTCAAACCATAGGTTGTGTTGCCATTTTTAATGCCAGGTCCAATTTTCAAGCAAGATTTTAATTTACAACTAAACCAATTAATAACACTAGAGGATTTTAGAATGAACAAGCAAATTCGCAGTGCAACTACTCGCCTACAAATTAACGCTGATAAAAATTCAGTTTGGAAAAAAGTAGGATTTTACGAGCACGTCAAAAAACAACCAAGTTGGCTGTTAAGACTCAGCCTGCCAACACCACAGGCTGTAGAAGGCCATTACAATAAAATTGGAGATATCTGCCGCTGCCGTTATAGTGATGGAGGCTATTTAACAAAACGTATCATTCATATTGCCGATAATACCCGAATTGAATTTGAAATCATCGAACAAAGCATCCGATATCAAAATAGTATAAAATTGCTCGGTGGTTACATTGAAGTCAATCAGTCAGGCGAAGAGCAATCTATAGTCAGTATGGTAACTTTTTATGAAAACCACATTGCACCTCGATTTATATCTTCATTTTTTATTGAGCGTGTTATTAAAACCATGCACAAATTTGTGATAGACGATATGCAAACCCAATTAAATAATTTAACAATTTCTCAGAGCCAGTTAGTTTAATTTTTATAAAAGAAGATGATGAATATGAACCCAGAGCCAAGCTATCGTTTCACCAAACTGATTGCTGCCATACTTATCATCAATCTGGCCCTTGTCGCTGGCTGGTTTTTTAAGCAGCAATACGATGAAAATCAACGGATGAAATCGGATATTAGTGCAATACAGGATGAACTAAAAAATCTGGGGCCTAATACTAAACAGGAAATTGCAGAAGCAGTAGAGAATGCCCGCAAAGCCAGATTAAACGATGAGGAAGAAGCCACGCTGGTTAACCGTTATCGTGGCAGCATAAATCACATTGCGCCAATTAAGCTCATCTTAACCGAAGATTATGTCAATCAAGGTCAATTCTCCGCGAACCTTTTTGCAAACGAATTGAGCGATCTTACGCAATACACGCGTGATCCCATCACTCGTATAGAAATAGATAAGCAAAAAGCTAGCTTGACCGTGTATTTAAAATCAAGAAGTAATGGCTATTACAGACTGGATCCTGTACCCAATGCTCAAACCGGCATGATCACTTGGACTTGTGATACTTACAATGACCCTTTATTAAAACGTGCCTTACCTGAATGCAATTATCACGAAAATTAGATTTCAGTTGGCTCAGTAAAAATTTTCCACTGATTTTTATTCAGCCCTGCAAAGGTCTTTTGATAACGCGGATTATCGGCGTTTTGATCTGTCACATTACGGATATAAATATTGTGAATTTGCGCAGGATATTTCCTAGCTATAGTTGCATAAATTTCCGGATCTGACTCACCTGAATCACCAACTAAAATAAATTTTCGTTTGGGGAATTGATTGAGTAAGGAGCGAATTTGTTGTTGCTTGTGACGCCGCGAGCTGCTGCCCTCTTTAAACAATTCATCTATTAATTTAATTTGGCGCAAATGCAAGCTTCCTGCTGGAAAATGTTCTTGTTGTAGGAATTCATCCAGTAATGGATAAAGTTGAATCGGGCTACTGGACACGTAGTGAAACGACATAGTCGGATTTTGGTTAAGAAGATGTTGATACCAATCGCTCATACCCGACACAGCGTGCAAAGGATTAACGAAAGTGTTCCTCAACAACAATTGTTTATCCAATACATGACTGTCTTTTATGGTGTCATCAATGTCGGAAATAACAGAAACACCCTGTTCTGACACCAACACCAGCTTTCCATTAAATTCGCGCTTGTCATTAGCCGGCATTACAACACTGTAATTCAGTTTGTCACCATGTTGGTATTTGCGTTCCAATTTTAATTTAATTTTCTTATGCGACAACCCGGACGAATCAGTCAAAGGAAATGTCTTTTGATTGGCTTCAGGAAACTTCAGAGTAATTTTTTTATTTCGCTCGGAGTCAATACGAAATAATTGTGTACGACTTCTAAAGCTCTCCTGATCTTCAGCTGAGAGATCAGCCAAATCTAACCTCATCCATAAAGCCAATGCTGCTTGCGATCCGGGACGCAACTCCTTTTCAAACACCCAAAGAATCACATTTGCACTAATGCTACCATCGTCTGCAAGCTTGGCTGGCCCAGACATAAACTGTACAAACTCATCATCCTTAATTGGGCTTGCACTGCTTGGCAAGTAAAAAAATACCAAAAAAAATCCAATAAACTGTTGCGCCCACCAAAGATTTTTATTCATTCTTATTACCGGAAGAATGTTTAACATCGTCCATTTGTGATTTAACAAATCCTGAAACCTGTGCTAAAGCTCCCGCAGATTTTTCCGTTGCCGCATCCCATATGCCGCGCATTAATACCCGGGTCATAAACGCTGGTGAATCGACATTGCCCGTTTTCGATTCAATTTCTTTAATCCCTTTAACTAATTCATTGCGAATTTCATCGGGCACACTGGGATCTTCGCTTAGACGTTTAAGGATACGTACACTTTCCGTTAAATTGCCTTCTTTTAAATGAATACTGGCTTGCGATAATTTTCCTAGCCAAGGCGTACCTAAAAGTAACGCCAATCCATCAACATGTACCTGTGCTCTTTCATAATCTTTTTGCATCACTGCATTCGACCCCAGAGCAAGATGTAAAGCGATCATTTGCGCTTCTGCATCTGCCTGGTTAGACATATTCGCTAACATCGCCTGCGATTTTTTTGTTTCCTGATCTGCAAGGGTTGGCCATTTTTCTCTATGAAAAATAACTCCGCGCAATGAACCTGCCGCACCACGCATAAAGACATCACAGTTTTCCTGATCAATTAAATCTGACTCTGCCAATGCAATGGTATTTTTATCCGAAATCAAAGCACCATAAGCCAAAAGTGTTCGCGCAACACAGACTTCATTTTGCGTAATCGCGGGCATTTCCGTTTTACCGGAAAGCTCAACACCTTTTTGATAACCCTTCAGTCCCAAACTCAATCCTTTGGAGGACAACAAGCTGTATTTTGAATAGGTAAAAGTATCGCGCATTTCAGCAAGCTGCTCAGTTTCCGTTTTTTTGCTACAGGCAGTGATCCCAAAACAACCTACAACAACTGTAAGTAAAACTAAAACAGATTTTTTCTTCATCATTTTTTTCTTTATCATTCTTTTTAATCCTGATTACAATTTCTTACCAGAAGCATAAGGTTCTACACTTTATGCTTGCAAACTTGAATTCTACAATAAACAAGCATAGTTAACGAAGCTGAATCCTGAATGAACTGATAGGTCTTTATTGGTAGCTGTTGGCTAAGGTTGAATTATATCCCCTGGATCAAGGAAAAATATTTTTTTCCATCCTTGCGCTGAACCGTCAAACCGCCAGAAATAAGGCACTAGAGTAATCACAGAATAATGTAAATGTGCCGGTTTGCCTTTGGCATTTCCTGAATCACCCAAAGTTCCAATTTTTGTTCCAATCGCCAGGGGCTTACTGATAAACACTGAATTTGTTTCAAGATGCGCGTAATAATGTAATCGCCATTTCGGCCCCAATGCCAAAACAACATTTCCACCTAGAGGCAAATCGCCTGTAAATACCACCAACCCATAAGTTGTGGATAGAATCGGCGTACCTTTTTTGCCAAAGATATCTATACCTTTATGAACGCCCGACGTTCCCCAAGGCTCATACCAAAATGAGTTAGCATTCCAATCTTTAGCGGATGCACCCTCAACCGGAATTTTTGCAAACTCAGGAAGGAATAGGACTATGGCAAATATCAACAGGAGTATTTTTCTCTTTTTGTATTTCTTAAACATATCTAACTCAAACTGAATCGTTTGGATGATAAACGTAATGCATAAAATCCATCACTAATTTTGCTGTTTGTTGCGGTTTGCTCTGCAAGATACAATGTGGTCCATCAAATATTCTGACATGCACTTTAGGCAATAAATGAATCGAGCGAGAAACAAAATTATTGGCCACCACTTTATCGTCTTTCGCCATTAATACCAACACGGGCATGTTCATTTTATAATTCAGATCTGTAATGTTCTGTATGGCCTTCAGCCTTTTTTTGATTACATCAAAATCCAATTGCTTTACTTGATGCCAAAAAGTCGTAAATGCATTTTTTGATGATCCCTTCATACAAAAATACCGAGTAATTAATTTTGCTCCAGGCAACTTAATTAATTTGGCCAACGGTAGAATCTTAAACAATCTAATTAACAAAGGCATTGGGGTATGAAGAAAGCTGGACACGAAAATGACCGCTATTGGTTTTTTGTTGGCTACAGACAATAAAAGGGGCACCAAACCACCCGAAAATGATTCCGCCAATAGAACATAGTCTTCCTCATTGGGTAATCGATCTTTTATTTTGCCTGCAATTTTGGGATAAGACTGGTCACCCTCTTTGGGCAAAGGAATTATTTGCCAATCACAGTCGCAATAAGAAACGAATTCCTCAAATAAGTTTCCGCTCCCGTCCATTCCTGGCAATAAAACCAATTTCATTTGTGATCTTTTTGTTCTTGCATATTTTTAATCACACATTCATTGCAAATAAATGCTGCATTCAGTTGTGAAGCAAGCAAATGTTTAACTTCTTTTTGTGTTTTTCCACAGAAGGAGCAGCAGGGCTCAACTTGAAAACCTGGAGTTGGTGGTTTATCTTTTTTCATCTTTCATCTCCATTTTACAATACAGGATTACATGTAAATTGGGGTGCAAACCAAAAAAGGCCGACTCTCTCGAATCGGCCTTTTTATTACTCACCAAAAAATTTCTTTACGCCATCAAACCAGGTCGATTGTTTGGGCGAATATTTTCCGCCTTTCATTGTTGTCTGGAATTCTTTGAGTAGTTCTTTTTGTTTGCCGGTTAAATTGACTGGTGTTTCAACTACAACTCGACAAAGTAAATCACCTACACCACCACCGCGAACGGGAGTTACACCTTTACCGCGCAATTTAAATAATTTTCCGGTTTGGGTTTCGGCGGGTACTTTTAGTTTTACGCGGCCATCAAGTGTGGGCACTTCCAACTCGCCGCCGAGTGCAGCATCGACAAAATCGATTGGGACTTCGCAATACAAGTCGGCGCCATCGCGTTTAAAAATATTGTGCTCGCGTACGTGAACTTGCACATACAAATCCCCAGCTGGCCCGCCTGCATCACCTGCTTCACCTTCGCCGGACAAACGGATTCTATCGCCAGTATCCACACCTGCTGGCACTTTCACTTGTAACGTTTTGGTTTCTTCTACGCGACCTTGTCCACTGCAAGTGCGGCATGGGTCAGCGATGATTGTGCCGCGCCCGCGACAATTCGGACAGGTTTGTTGTACTGAGAAAAATCCTTGCTGCATACGCACTTGGCCATGACCACCACAGGTCGTACAGGTGACAGGTTTGCTGCCTGATTTTGCACCCGAACCATCACAAGTTTTACAACTGACGAGTGTTGGCACTTTGATTTGCACACTTGTGCCTTTAACAGCGTCCTCCAAATTTAATTCAAGGTTGTAACGCAAATCGGAACCACGTGCAGGACCACCACGACCGCCGCGACCACCCCCGAAAATATCACCGAAGACATCACCGAAAATATCACTGAAATTACTGCCACCGCCAAAACCACCACCGCCCATGCCACTTTGTCCATCAACACCAGCATGGCCATAACGATCGTAAGCAGCACGTTTATTTTCATCAGACAGTATTTCGTAAGCTTCGTTAGCTTCTTTGAATTTGTCTTCCGCTGAAGCATCGTCTGGATTGCGGTCAGGATGGAATTTCATCGCCACACGACGATAAGCTTTTTTTAATTCAGCAGCGTCAACATCTTTAGAGACACCCAAAATTTCGTAGTAATCGCGCTTTGCCATCTTGATACCTTAAATTCTACAATCAATGTTTATGCTTTTAATTCCCCCCTTTGAAAAAGGGGGGCTAGGGGGGATTTAAAATCTCCGTAAATCTAACTTTTTAAATCCCTCCCCCACCTCCCTTTTTCAAAGTGAGGAGCTAGATTTTTTTCTTGCAAAAGAATAAATAATTTCGGAAAGCTTCTTTGTTCCTGACATGACAAATGCGGGCAAGCCCGCATTTGTTTTTTTGTTCCTCCCCCTTATTAAAGGGGGAGGCTAAGAGGGGGTTTGCTTTCCCTCAACCACATGTATTATTTATCTTCCTTCACTTCTTCAAATTCAGCATCTACCACACCGTCGTCTGCTGCTTTGTTTGAACCACCCGCTTCTTGTGCGCCTGCACCTTCAGCACCAGCTTGTTGTTCAGCATAAAGTTTTTGCGCAAGCGATGAAGATGCTTCAGTCAGCTTCTCTGTCGCCGCCTGAATTTTTTCCAAATCTTCTGATTTGGCAACATCTTGACCTTCTTTAATGGCTGCTTCGATTTTCGCTTTCTCGTCCGGAGTCGCTTTATCGCCAGCTTCTTTCAAGGTTTTTTCAGTTGCGTGAATCAAACCTTCCAGCGTATTACGCGCAGTGACGACTTCAGCAAACTTACGATCAGCATCCGCATTGGCTTCAGCATCTTTGATCATGTTTTGAATTTCTTCATCACTCAGACCAGAAGAGGCTTTGATCACAATCGATTGCTCTTTGCCAGTTGCTTTGTCTTTAGCACCGACATTCAAAATACCGTTGGCATCAATATCAAAAGTTACTTCAATTTGTGGCATGCCGCGTTGTGCTGGCGGTATGTCGGCCAAATCAAAACGGCCCAATGATTTATTTTGTGATGCTTGTTTACGCTCACCCTGGACCACGTGAATAGTCACTGCAGTTTGGTTGTCATCTGCGGTTGAGAAAATTTGCGATTTCTTGGTTGGAATCGTGGTGTTTTTCTCAATCAATGGCGTAGCCACACCGCCCATGGTTTCAATACCCAAAGTCAATGGTGTAACGTCGAGCAACAATACGTCTTTTACATCACCGGCCAAAACAGCGCCTTGAATTGCTGCACCTATGGCAACTGCTTCATCAGGGTTTACATCTTTACGGGGTTCTTTGCCAAAGAAATCGGCAACGACTTTTTGTACCATTGGCATACGGGTTTGACCGCCAACCAAAATCACATCGTCAATTTTACTAATCGCAATACCGGAATCTTTAATTGCTTGCTTCACCGGTTCCATTGATTTTTTAACCAAATCTTCAACCAGAGATTCCAATTTAGCGCGAGTTAATTTCACCACTAAATGTTTTGGACCCGATGCATCGGCAGTGATGTACGGCAAATTCACTTCGGTTTGTTGGCTGGATGACAATTCAATTTTGGCTTTTTCTGCCGCTTCTTTTAAGCGTTGCAAAGCTAAAGGATCTTTGTGCAAATCTATGCCTGTATCTTTCTTGAAAGTCTCAGCTAAAAATTCGATTAAACGCATATCGAAATCTTCACCACCGAGGAAAGTATCACCGTTGGTTGAAAGCACTTCGAATTGATGCTCGCCATCTACGTCAGCAATTTCGATAATGGAAATATCAAAAGTACCACCACCCAAGTCATACACTGCGATAGTGCGATCGCCTTTACCCTTGTCCATGCCATAAGCCAAGGCTGCGGCAGTAGGCTCGTTGATGATACGTTTTACATCCAGACCTGCAATGCGGCCGGCATCTTTTGTTGCTTGACGTTGTGAGTCGTTGAAATAGGCAGGAACAGTAATTACCGCTTCCGTTACTGCTTCGCCGAGATAATCTTCAGCGGTTTTTTTCATTTTCTTCAGCACTTCAGCTGAAATTTGCGGCGGTGCTTTTTTCTCGCCTTTAACTTCTACCCAGGCATCACCATTGTCAGCGCCGACGATTTTGTAAGGCACCATTTTGATATCTTTTTGAACAACATCATCTTTAAATTTACGGCCGATCAAACGCTTCACCGCATAAAGTGTGTTGTGTGGATTTGTCACTGCCTGACGCTTTGCGCTTTGTCCTACCAAAATTTCGCCATCGTTAGTGAAGGCAATAATGGAAGGCGTAGTGCGATCGCCTTCGGCGTTTTCGATCACTTTTGGTGACCCTGATTCAATAATAGAAACGCATGAGTTGGTAGTGCCCAAATCTATGCCGATAATTTTGCCCATGGTAAGACTCCTGAAAATCTGTAATCTGAAAAATCGCTTGGTTGATCAATTCATGTCGTACATTCAACGACGCTTGAATCCTATATTGGCATCACTTGAGAAAATTCAAGTCATACCGGAAAAAATCTATGGTGCTTTAGACACAACAACCATCGCAGGACGCACCAAACGACCATGCAAGGTGTAACCTTTTTGGAAACAGGTAATAACAGTATTTGGCTCAACATCAGGGTTAGGCACAGCAGAAACTGCTTGATGCAAGTTGGGATCAAAAGGCTCACCCTGCGGATCAACCACTACCACCTGATGACGCGCCAAGGCATCAACAAATGATTTATGCGTTAACTGAATACCCTCAACTACTGCATTAAAGGATTCATTAGCGGGATCGATAGAAGCCAGCGCTCGCTCAAGGTTGTCCACAACCGGTAAAAGATCATTCACCATCTTTTCCAACCCATATTTATGGGCCTTCTCAACATCTTGCTCTGCTCGACGACGAATATTTTGTACATCTGCCTGGGCGCGCAATGACTGCTCTTTTGCTGATTCAAAGGCGGCGGCCAAAGTAGCCAATTGCGCCTTAAGCGCGTCAACCTCAGTCACTTCAGTGGTTTCAGCCGAATCTATGTCTGCGTCGGGCTCTGTTGCATTCTGGACTTCTTGATAATCTTCTGTGGACACTCTTCTTCTCCCCCGTTAAATCCAATCTCAAGTGCAGGCTATATGGGGGTTGGCCGACAATATTCAAGGCTGGAAGAGTAATTCCTGGAGGTTATTTAAACTATTCAGAGGTGGCGAGCAGTTATTTTCGGTATTCGGCTTTGCGGGAAGCGCATTGATCCAATATGGCTATTTTTTCTTTTTCGCTCGATTTTATCCAACAGATGATGTCCGCCTTGCTTCGGAAACAGCCCATGCAAATGTCGTGGTCATCCAGACAACAATTATTGATACAGGGAGATTGGGTCACACCATTAATTTGTAGATTGGGGCTCATGCGTAAATTCAAAAATGGATTAATCCAAACGCGGCAGAGTAAACCAGAAATTGCTACCTTTGCCAACTTCACTGTAGAAACCAATTGGGCCTGATGGAAAAGACTGGCCGCATTTGCGATAGCCATTTTTTTCGCGCCTCGTTACTTCTTCTCGTTGTTTTTTAATTTTTCAGAACCCGTTTTTTTGCCTCAAGTATAGAATCAAATACCTGGTGTGATTCTTCATGGGCTTTTTCTGGAATACTGTCATCCAGCATGATGGGTGAATCGTCATCCAGATCAAATTTGGATGGAAAGTAATGAAATTTACCTGTTTTTCTACCAGCCTCATCTTTAGAATAACGCCTTTCATTATTACAGACCTTGCCATGGCCAGATCCAAAAGCAGTAATCGTTGGTTAGAAGAACACGTTAATGATCCTTATGTAAAAAAGGCTCAAATTGACGGTTATCGTGCACGTGCCGCCTACAAACTGCTTGAAATCAACGATAAAGACAAACTGATTCGCCCCGGTATGCTGGTGGTGGATTTAGGTTCTGCACCTGGCAGCTGGTCACAAATTGCCGGGCGGCTTGTTGGTGTAAAAGGCCGGGTGATTGCATCAGATATTCTGCCAATGGATTCTTTGGAGCATGTCGATTTTATTCAAGGTGATTTCACTGAAGAGTCAGTCTTCAATCAAATTTTAGCGCAGCTTGGTGACAAACTCGCGGATGTAGTGATTTCTGATATGGCTCCGAATATTACCGGCGTTGATGCAGTGGATCAGGTCTCGTCCATTTATTTAGTTGAACTTGCATTGGACATGGCGCGCAGCGTACTAAAGCCAAAAGGAAATTTTGTTGCAAAAGTTTTTCATGGCGAGGGATACGATGATTACGTTAAAGAAGTCAGAAAATATTTTGAAAAAGTTGTTGTGCGCAAACCTGATGCCTCTCGACCAAGATCACGCGAGGTTTATTTAGTGGCGAAGGGATTTAAAGCTAATCATAGTTAATCCATGTGATCTTACGCATGATACTGATTCAACACTGTTGTTACATCGAGAATCCTATGTACCGCTTTTTCAAAACAACCCAACGAATTATCTTCTGGGCATTTTTGCTTTTGGTTATCTACCAACTGTGGATCTTTTCTCATGTACTTTGGTGGAAGTGGAATAATCCTGTTGAAAGCAGTTTTATGTCGATTCGATTGACCGAATTACAAGAAAAGAATCCGAAAGCTAAATTGCAATTTGAATGGGTAGATTACGCAAAAATTTCTCCCCATTTAAAAAGGGCGGTTATTGCCGCTGAAGATGGAAAATTTTTAGATCACACTGGTTTTGATTGGGATGGGATGGAGAAAGCCATGGATAAAAATCAACGCCGGGGAAAACGTGCAGCCGGCGGATCAACCATTAGCCAGCAATTAGCAAAAAATTTGTTTTTGTCCCCCTCAAGAAGTTATATCCGAAAGATTCAGGAAGCTGTGATTACGCTGATGATTGAAATCTGCTGGGACAAACGCCGCATATTGGAAGTGTATTTAAATATGGTGGAATGGGGAAATGGCATTTTTGGTGCTCAGGCCGCAGCGCATCATTATTACCACATCAACGCCATTTATCTTTCATCAGCTCAATCAGCTCGCCTGGCTGTCACGCTACCGAACCCACGAAAATTCGAATACCGTTTACCCGCCTATGCAATTAGATATTCCAATGCCGTTGAAAAAAGAATGGCATGGACGTCAATACCTTGAGCACAGGATAATTTAACAAATGTCACACTTCTGTCGTATCCTACTTACTCAGTGTCACACTAATGTCAGCGCAAAACGCACCCGTTTCTATTAGATTAATCAGGTGTTTTACTTGATTCATTTATTTTGCAACAGGAGATTAGCATGAAACCTCTGGAAGAATCCGCCTCACAATCCATTTTCAAAAACGGCTATTGGTTTTACTTTGATCTGGATGGAGTAAAAATAACTGCCTTTGGCTCAGCATGGACAGGCAAAGAAGTCATCTTTGCAGGCGAAGAGATAGTGTCACTCAAACGCAGCTTTAGAAAACTCAGTGAGCACATTATTCAGGTCGACACAGATCAATATCGAATCCAGTTCGTCACCATCAACATATGGACTGGCGAGCTTTCATGTCAACTTTTTAAAAATGATGTGCATCTACAAACACTGACAAAAGCTTTTTTGAGTGCCGGCTGGACAAAAAAACATGTGGGTATTTTATTTATTACTGGTTTTATATTGGGGTATTTTTTACCAAAGCTCATTTTTGGGTGGTAATTGATGATTATTTCAACAGGAAAAATAAAATATTTACGACAACAAAAAGGTTGGACACAACAACATCTCGCTGATGCCAGCGGTTTAAGTCTGCGCACAATTCAGCGCTTGGAAAAAGAAGGCAAAGCGGCGAATGAAACCGTGCAGTGTCTCTGCGCAACCTTTAATATTTCACGTGAAGATTTATCGATAATTCCTAGAGTAGATGAATCACAAATGCAAACTATCACAAGCTTTAAGACTTTATGGATGGCTTTATCGATTTTTGTAGCAGGAGGAATTTTGGGAAGCTTATCGACGTATTTTTTCTTGTAGTATTGCACAGAGCTTTTCGAAAAATCGGGGCACTTCTGTGCCCCGAAGTTTTCACAATTAGAAATTCATGCGCAAGCCAATAGCAGCTGTAGAAGCGTCTGTACCTAAACTCGCATCTCCAGTTACAGCGAATTGTTGGTTGAACCAATAGGCTACACCAGCGTTAACAACTGTATTGCCATCAAATGCTGTGTGATGTGCAGCTTCAATTTTTGCTTCTAATTGACGCGCAATAAATCCACGAATACCTATGGCGCCTACAAAACCTGAATCGCTTTCACCAACATCTACATCAGTATTTTCAACACTAAAGGTGCCATAGACGCTTCCATCTGCACCAAATAATGTGTGATAACCAATACCGACGCTCATCGTTTCTGATCCACAGTTTCTATTTCCATTGGCATCGCTCAATGAGCCTATAGCAAAAAGATCCGCATTGATTTCAAGGCTGCCATAAAGATTAAATCCATCCTGGCTGCAATCAGCATCATCCAATCGTTGATCAAAATATTGAACGCCTGCGTAGCTATAATCCATGGGTGACTTAGCTATTGCAGAGGTTGTAAACAACAAAGATGAAACTGCTAAGGTGGGTATAAGTAATTTTCTCATAATATCTCCAGAATGGTGGTGGTTAATGTTCGGCGCATTATGCAAAAATATTTTTTTTGCGGACGTGCGCTTCTTCTCGATAATTTTATTTAATAGCCGATGGGTGCTGCGTCCGTATTGTCCGGATCTTTACTGACTTTAACCTGATGAATACGGCGGCCTTCCATTTCAATTATAAGAAACCGGTATCCAGATAAATGCATTTCTTCGCCAATTACAGGCACATGCTGTAAATGTTCCAATAATAGTCCCGCCAAAGTAAAATAATCACTCTCTCCTTTTTCTATCTTAATGGATAATTTTTCTTCAAGATCTTCCAATGCGATGCTGGCGTCAAAAATCCAATCGTCATTATCTTTGGTTGCTTGTGGTTCGTCGTGAGTATCCGCTAGTTCTCCTGCTATAGCTGCAAGCAAATCTCCGGTAGTGACTAGTCCTTTAATACTGCCGTATTCGTCTATGACAATAGCGAGCGGCAAATGTTGCTGTCTTAACATTTCCAATACTCGAAGGGCGCTAGTTCCTTCTGGTACAGCCAAAGGTGAGCGTGCGAGTTTCGCTAAATCCAGCGGTTGATTATCCAAAGCTACTGCTAATAGATCACGACTTTGTACTACGCCCAATAAATTATCCAGCTCTTCGCGCGCAACCAGCAGCCGGGTTTGCGGTGAGGTTTTTAAAATGGCCAAAAGTTCCGCAGGTGTTGCTTGTGAATCTACCCAGACTATATCAGGTCGCGGTGTCATTAGTGATTGTACCGGGCGCTCGGACAGTCGCAGCACACTGCGAATCATATGCCGTTCACTGTGCTCAAATGCTAACTCTTGTCCATCATCATTCGTCATTGCCGCTAAATCATGACCCACTTCGTCTGCATCTGAACGACCACCTAATAATTTCAACACGGCTTCTGCTGTGCGATCTCGCAAAGGTTTTTCACCAATTAAATTTCGTGTGCGATTTGATCGCGCCAATTGATTAAAGAATTCAATCAACACAGAGAAGGCAATTGCGCCGTAAAGATATCCTTTTGGAATATGGAAACCCGCACCCTCGGCAATCAAACTAAAACCAATCATTAACAAAAATCCCAGACACAACATTACAACTGTAGGATGTTTATTCACAAATGTAGTTAAAGCCTTGCTTGCAACTATCATCATCGCCATGGCAATAATGACTGCGGCCATCATCACTTCAACATGATCTACCATTCCCACCGCCGTGATCACCGCATCCAAAGAAAAAACGGCGTCCAGCACGACAATTTGTGTTACCACTGCCCAAAAAGCGGCGTGAACTTTTGATGCTCTTGGTGATTGAATTTTTCCTTCAAGACGTTCATGAATTTCAATGGTGGCTTTTAATAACAAAAATATTCCACCAAATAACAAAATTAAATCGCGACCCGATAAATCTTGTCCCAACACTGCAAACAGTGGCTCGGTTAATTGAACGAGTCTTGAAATTCCCATTAACAATAATAAACGCATACCCAGGGCCAAACCCAATCCCATTACCCGCGCTTTGTCGCGTTGATTAGGTGGTAATTTATTGGCGAGAATGGCAATAAAGATGAGATTGTCTATGCCAAGAACAATCTCTAACACTATTAATGTTGCGAGTCCCAGCCACACGCCGGGGTCCATCAAGAGTTCCACAATAAACCTCGTTAAATAAAACCAAATATTTTGCTAATAGTTTCGAAAGCAACCCAAACTAAACCATGCAAATAAAACAGACTCATCACACTGACGATGAGCCCCAGAAATACGCAAACTCCGTCACGCTCTAGTAGCCCCAATGAAATAAATAGCAAACTGAGTCCAGGTAATAAATTGCCAAACGGAATAGGTAAAACCAACAAAAATGCCATCAAGAAACAAACTGATGCCAATACACGTTCGACACTTCCTTTTGCCAGCCACAACCAACGCGGTTTCAACAATTTTTCTATACGCGCCAGCCAAGGCGTAGATTTTTCTATCAGTTTTAAAAATCCTTTTCGTGAAAATTCGCGATTGGTAATCCACTTGGGTAACCAAATATGCTGCTGACCTATCATCATTTGAAAGGCAATTAACAACATCGGCATTCCAGTGACCGTCGAAAATCCCGGAACGCCAACAATGGGCAACGAATTGGGAATGGCTAGAACAAAGAGTATCAAGGCAAATGAGCGACGCCCAAGGGAGTTTTTTATATCGCGTATGGAAACCCGCTCACCCTTGAATTGACGAGCGAAATTTAATAAAAGAGTGGACAAACTAAAACTATGCGCAGGTACAAGACCCGATGCAGGTTCTGAAGCAGTCATTAACCAACCAGAGGTAACCTAGATCGAGCGATTCTACTGTAGAAGTGGAAAAGGAGCTAGCATTCCACCAATTACCTTACTAAAATGTAAGGAATCAAAGCCGAATATGAAGAGGAACAGATTATGTCAACTGCCACATTGACCTCAAAAGGCCAAATTACTATACCAATTTCAGTACGAACCGCCCTCGGTATAGATACAGGTAGCCGCGTAGAATTTATTCAGACGGGAAATCACGAATTTTCAATTATCCCAGCCACTCAATCGGTCAAGCAGCTCAAAGGTATTTTAGCAAAACCAGCAAAACCAGCAAAACCAGCAAAACCAGTTTCTATTGAAGATATGAATAATGCCATTGCAGCGCAAGGAGCTTCAGCTAAATGATTGGTCTAGATACAAATGTGTTAGTGCGTTATTTCGCTCAGGATGATGTAAGACAATCAGAAGTTGCCAAAGATTTTATTGATCAACTGACTTCAGAAAATCCGGGATTTATCAGCCAAATTGCCTTGGTTGAATTGGTTTGGGTGATGAAATCCTGTTACCAAGTAAACAGAAATCAAATCTCGATGATTCTTGATCAGTTGATACGCTCTCAAGAATTGATCATCGAAAATCTGGAAACTGTGTTCCAAGCATTGAAACTTTATTCATCCACTCAAGCCGATTTTGCTGATTGCCTGATTCAAGGTTCAGCCAAAGCAGCTGGCTGTTCGTCGACAGTCACTTTCGATAAAGCGGCTGCAACACTTTCAGGAATGCGGCTTCTTGAATAGCAATCTGTACGCATAACCAGTAAGCTATAGGCTTTTTGCGGTGAACTTGCGTTATGGATGTGTCCCTTTTACTTGATAACTTGAACCCGGCCCAGCGTGAAGCAGTCATGGCAGAGGCCGGACATCAATTGATTCTGGCGGGTGCAGGCAGCGGTAAAACGCGCGTATTGGTTCATCGAATTGCTTGGTTGGTACAGGTCACACAAGTTTCTCCTTACTCAATTATGGCGGTGACTTTTACCAATAAAGCGGCTAAAGAAATGCGTCATCGCCTTGAAGATTTATTTCATCAATCCGGGCAGCCAATTTCGTCTCACCATATTTGGGTCGGCACTTTTCATGGACTGGCGCATCGTTTATTGAAAGCACACTGGCAAGACGCCAATCTTCCGCAAAATTTTCAAATTCTCGACAGCGACGATCAATTGCGTTTAATTAAACGTGTTTATCAAGCACTGCAAATTGATGATGAAAAATGGCCAGCGAAACAGGCGCAGTGGTTTATCAACGAACAAAAAGATGAAGGCCGGCGAGCTAAGCATATTCAAGAAACTTCCGATCCTTTTGTGCGCACCATGCGAAAAGTTTATCAAGCTTACGAAGACGATTGTCAGCGTGGGGGATTGATCGATTTTGCGGAAATTTTATTGCGTGCACATGAGCTCTGGTTAAACAAACCGCATATTTTGGAACATTATCGCCAACGTTTTAATTTTATTTTGGTCGATGAGTTTCAAGATACTAACAGCCTACAATATGCTTGGATACGTGTGCTCGCCGGTAAAAGCAGTTTTGTCACAGCTGTGGGTGATGACGATCAATCCATTTATGGGTGGCGCGGCGCAAAAATTGAAAATATTCGTCGCTTCGATAATGATTTTTCACCTTGTCAGACTATTCGTCTCGAACAAAATTATCGTTCTACGGGCAATATTTTAGACGCCGCCAATGCAGTAATCGCCAACAATATCGGACGACTTGGAAAAGAATTATGGACCGAAGGTGAAAGAGGCGAAACCATTTCACTTTATGCAGCCTATAATGAACAAGATGAAGCGCGATTTATTGTTGAACGAATTCAAGCCTGGATTCGTCTCGGCAAACGCAAAAGCGAATGTGCCATTTTATACAGATCCAACGCCCAGTCACGCGCACTTGAAGAAGCTTTATTACGTGAAGCTATACCCTATCGCATTTATGGCGGTCAGCGCTTTTACGATCGATTGGAAATTAAAAACGCTGTTGCCTATTTGCGATTATTAAATAATCCACATGACGATGCTGCATTTGAACGGGTTATTAATACGCCCACACGTGGAATAGGCGACAAAACGCTGGAAGATATTCGTGTACTTGCGCGCGCAGAAAACTTATCTTTATGGGCTGCATCTGGTCAATTAATTGTTCGAAAACATTTTTCAGCACGCGCTAGCAATGCCATAGAAACTTTTCTACAAATGATTCTACGATTGCAGAAAGATTTGTGCACACCCGATGATGCCGATGAATTACCTTCATTGGATCTAATTACCGAAACAGTGTTAGATAAAACCGGATTACTGACTTACCACAAAAATGAAAAAGGCGAAAAAGGACAAGCTCGCGGTGAAAATCTGGAAGAATTAATTGCCGCTTGTCGATCATTTGAAGCAGAAGATGATGAATTGCCTTTACTGCAACAATTTTTAGACACAGCCGCATTGGATGCAGGTGAAGCACAAGCAGAAGCCTTTGAAGATGCAGTGCAACTTATGACATTACACTCAGCAAAGGGGCTGGAATTTCCGCTGGTCTTTTTAGCCGGTGTTGAAGAAGGATTATTCCCTCACAAAATGTCGGCTGATGATCCCGATCAACTCGAAGAAGAGCGTCGTCTTTGTTATGTCGGCATCACCCGTGCCATGCAAAAATTATTTATCACCTATGCTGAAACCCGTCGGTTGCATGGAAACGAAAGTTTTAATCGCATCTCGCGATTTGTAAAAGAAATTCCTGCCGAATGTATTGAAGAAGTCAGATTAAAAACTGCCATTACTCGCCCGGTGAGTACCCAAAGAGCTTCAATTCATCCTTCATTAAAAGATGAAGGAGAAGATACAGGTTTTAAATTAGGCCAAAGAGTCAGTCACGTCTCCTTCGGTGAAGGCGTTATTTTGCAATTCGAAGGCAAGGGTCCCAACTCAGTCGTTGAAGTCAATTTTGCCAAGATAGGTAAAAAGCGCCTGGTTATGCAGTACGCCAAGTTGCAGGCCATTTAATGGCCTGCTATGGTCAGCATTCATTAATTAGCAAGGAGCTGCTAATGGTAACTATCACAAAATCTTTTCAATCCCTGTTCCATTTTCTTCTGCCACAAATCTGTACCTCTTGTGGACAAAACTTATTAACACATCAACCTCTATCACTCTGTAATGACTGCCACTTTTCACTGCCGTGGTTAGGCCATTCTTGTTCTATTTGTGCACTACCATTGGTTGATAACCAAGCAAAGATATGCGGCCAATGCATTCAACGACCACCCGCCTTTTGTGAAAGTAAAATTCCATTTCGTTATGAGTACCCCCTGGATCATTTGATACTGCAATTTAAATTTCAACATCAATTTGCCAAAGGAAAAGTTTTATCGCAGTTGATGGTAGATTTTTTACGCGATGCATATAAAGACCATCTACTACCTGATGCAGTAATTGCAGTGCCAATGAATCCCTGGCGACGATTTATGCGTGGCTTCAACCAGAGCGAACTGCTTTGTCGCGATATATCCAAATTCTTGGCAATTCCGATACTGACTCAAATCGTGACGCGCAAAAAGCAACTATACTCACAAAAAGATTCCAACAAAAAGACTCGCCAAGCCAATTTAAAAAATGCGTTTGAATTCAGATCTGACAAAAAACTTCATATTCGAGGAAAACATCTGGCTGTAGTAGACGACGTAGTCACAACGGGAACTACAGCCCGTGAATTTAGTCAACTATTGATGAAAAATGGTGCAGCATCTGTTGTAGTCTGGGCTTTAGCAAGAACACCGTCAATGAATCGCACCTAATTTAACCGTCGTACTTGTTAACCTTCACCATAAATAGGCACAATAAGCGGCCCCTTTTTAATCACAAGGACCACCATGAAATCGCTTTCCCTGTGTATTGTTTTAGTCTGTTGTTGTTTGTCATCAACGACCTTTGCTGCTAACAAGCTACCTAAGCCCTCTTCTACTGCCCAAGCCTTATTCGAAAAAGCAGAGAAGGATTTATTAAAACTGCGCGTGCTCACTAAAAATGGTCACAGTCAATCATCGGTTGGCTCCGCATTTTTAATTGGCACCAGTCATTTGGCTGTGACTAATTTTCATGTGGTATCGCAAATAGCATTGGAACCTGAAACTTATTTCGGGGAGTTCAAAAATACCAAGGGTGAAAGCGGTGAAGTCACAGTACTCGCCGTAGACGTGTTACATGATTTGGCGATAGTTCGGGTATCGCAACAAGGTACCGGGTTTTATCAAATCCCTCTGGATGACAAAGCCCAACCACTACCAAAATTACATCAAGGCGAAAATTTGTATTCTCTGGGGAATCCCCTGGATTTGGGATTTTCAATTACTGAAGGCACTTACAACGGTTTAAATACTCGCGGATTTTCCGAACAATATATGTTCACCGGCCCTGTGAATCCGGGTATGAGCGGCGGCCCTAATATCACCACTGATGGTGAAGTTGCCGGAGTCAACGTTGCACACCGCTTGGATGGAGAGTTGGTTAGTTTTTTAGTGCCTGCCCATTACGCACAAAAATTACTGGCAAAAACACCTGAAGATATGACGCCACCTGCAGATTTCAAACCCATGATTGGCGAGCAATTACTTGAACATCAAAACGTCATGTATGACATCTTGTTAAGTAAACCTTTTGATATTAAAGAGCTGGGTGAATATAAAGTTCCCGTTCGCGAATCCGATCAAGTGCGCTGCTGGGGTGACTCAGATGATGGTTCTGAAAAGAAAGTTAGCAGTGCCGGTATCAGTTGCTCAATGGAATCTGCGATTTATGTTTCTGATACTTTGCAAACAGGGCATATTTCCATGTCGCACAGTTACATGCGAAATAAAAAACTAAATATTTGGCAATTTTCGCGCTTGGCTTCTCAACGTTTTGCCCATCAAGTCTATAGCTCTGCCCACAGCACTGTTTTAACGCCAGCAGCTTGCACTGAAGATTTTGTGCAATTAACCAATTTGAAAATGCGCGTACAAGCTTGTGTGGAGGCCTATCATAAATTCACCGGCCTTTATGATTTCACTTTGATCACTGCCAGCAGCGATGATGCTAACACCAGCTTGCAAAGCATGATGAATATTCGTGGTGTTGCTTATGACACCGGCATGAAATTAATAAATGAATTTTTGCAATCTTTAAGTCGCAGTGAGCCAATTGAAGGCTTTGATACTGATAACAAAAAATTAAAATTCGAAAAAAGTAAAACCATTATCATTCCACCAGAAATAGCTGAACCCATGGATAGTGATACCAAAAATAAAGCTATAGAAACACCAAAGGATGATCAAAATGAATAAGCCATTTTTTGTTGAACTTATGACAGCAGCTGGCGATGTCGATCAACGTTTTCGTTTCGATCATCTACCAGTGACTATTGGTCGCGCCTATGACAATGACATTATTTTAGATGATGCTTTTGCGGCAACTCATCACGCCATTATTGAACTCAACCAACTGGAAGAATTAACGCTTCGTGATTTAGGCAGTAAAAATGGAATCAAGCACAATCATTTACGCGATAATTTTTTCGTAGCCCAGGGTAATGCTCACTATCGGCTGGGGCGTAGCGAACTCAGAATTCGCCCTATAGATTTTGCACTCAGTGAAGAAAAAGTTGATCTGTCTGATCACCGCTGGGATGGATGGCGCGCAGCAATTGTTGCACTGGTGATTATGAGTTGCGCCGGATTATTCACGCAGTGGAGCAATGATTTCCGCGATCAAAATCTCAGCCAATATTTGTTGGCCTTAGTCGGTACTTTAACAGCAGCGGCCGCATGGGTTGGCGCTTGGTCATTAGTAAATCGCTTGCTCAGCGGCCGCACTCGCACAGGCCGCCACGCATTAATCGCTGCTTGCGGATTACTTGCGACTACTCTGTGGGGAACCTTAAGCAGCTTGCTTGCTTATGCATTTAGCTGGGAATCTTTCTCGACTTTTACTGCACATCCTAACCTTTTGATTGGCACCATTACGATTTATTATCACCTGATGTCGCTGGGCATCAAACAATCTGAACGCATAAAATATTACGTCGGTGGTGTGACATTTTTCGCAGCCATGATTGTATTTATTCAAAACTATCAATCTAGTCACTACCTGCGCGATAAACTTTATATGGATGTAATTTATCCACCCGCTGTCCGCATCAGTGGAGAAATTTCTCCTGAAACACTTTCAACTCACATTGAAGCCTTGAAAGAAACTGTTGAGGCTGATCGCAAAGAGCATCCTGAAGATTGATTAAGTAAAAGGCCGCTTAATTGCAAGGGGTAAAGCATGATTAGAGTGTGGTCAGCGATGCGGGAGATTATCCAGAAACTTGCTTCCTCACTCAATTCATTCCCAGTCGTCCTCTCTGAACTTTTCATTATTATTTTCTTTTCTCCAATATTCCAGCATTGCCTCCGACTGATGAGATGGCAATCGGACAATCATCTTAAGTAATGTTGCTGCAAATTTTGGCGAGGGATATTGCCTTGCACGGTCAATCGCTCTCCATAGGTCACCAGGTCTATCAGCAAGTAGCACCTCTATCAGTTGTGCTGCTTGAGATATATCTTTTCGTGACTTGATTTGCTCGGCGGCAGGCCTTCTTTCCGAAATAACCAGTTTATGTAGAGCGAAACGGGCAGGATCAGGCACATTCACTAGGATAGCGGTTTTATGTAGCAGTACAGCTTTTTGCGCATCTTTAAGAATAAAGTCAAGAAACCGCAGCCCGTGAGCATGGGTTTTTAATCCAGTAAGATAGTAAGGACCATTTTTGGCTGGCTCATTAGGTTTTAAGCTCGTAATGACATCTACCCTGAATTCCTTACCTCGCACATGATAACTCGTAGAAGGGTGGCTGTGATTAAGCGCGCCTACAGCAAGCATCTTTTCGTCGGAAGCGAGTATTTGCTCACCAAGAGGTTTAAAATCCTCCGGAACAGCAATGAGGCAATTATCGTCCGCCGCAAGATCAACATCCTGCGTCATCATTGATTTTGATGACCATTCAACACCCAACATATTACCGTATGCCTGGAACGCGTAAGAGCCAGCTAACACGCAGCCCAAGCTGAATAGTCCTGACTGCTCCAAGCTTGATAAAACTTTATACGCCTGACCGCTTATCTTGGAGCAACCTCCCATAATTGCCATCGACGTTAGCTTTTCGAGCTGAATTTGATCCTGTTTTGCAAGCTCCCACTGAGCTTTCTGCTGCATGATTTTCTTAAGTGTGCCCTCGTCCTCCCTACCGATGTACACCTGCTTGCGGCTATGTCCAAAGGCATGTTGCAAATACCAGTATTTGATTCCGTTACGTGTTTTTGGTGCAAAGCTGAAACCGTCCGGTCTTAAAACCGAGTTTTGCTGAGCTTTATCAAGGATTTCAGAATATAGAACAGCAGCAGATTCATTGAGGTAATTCACTGTCATTTTGCATACTCCTAATTGGCCTTAGTAGGAGTATACAAATAAACTTACGTTTTGTAGCGACTAACCCTGAAAAAAATCATATTGGAATCAAGTCAATAGAGTAGGAAATCTGGTTTTATCCTGCATCATCAGCCCAAATTTCGTGAAATAGACACATACCCCAGACACCACTACAATGGCGGCCTTTTCTTTCCACCCCAAATCAGCAGGTCTTCTTATGGGTCACAAAACCCCGCTTTATCAAACGCATCAGCAAATGGGTGGCAAGCTTGTGGATTTCGGCGGATGGGACATGCCTCTGCATTACGGTTCACAAATCGAAGAGCATCATAAAGTTCGCCAGTCAGCCGGAATGTTTGATGTGTCGCATATGACGGTTGTGGATGTGACAGGGCCTGATGCCAAAGCCTATCTGCAATATCTTTTAGCCAACGACGTTGCCAGACTGGATAAATTATTAGGCAAAGCACTCTACTCAGCCATGCTCTTGCCAGACTCAAGCACGCTTGATGATTTGATTGTTTACAACATGGGGCATTGGTATCGCTTGGTTGTGAATTGCAGTACCCGTGAAAAAGATTTGGATTGGATGCATTCACAAATCAAATCAGACGAAAAGTCTTTCGATGTGACCTTGAATGAACGCGCAGATCTCGCAATGATCGCCATCCAAGGTCCACAAGCAATAGAACTCACTAAAAAGTGCCTCACAGCAGAGCAAGCAGCTATTCTCCCCCAATTAAAAGTGTTTCAAGGCCTTGCTGTTGGTGAATGGTTTATTGCCCGAACAGGTTATACCGGCGAAGATGGGTTAGAAATTATGTTGCCCAATAGTGAAGCCGCAAGTTTTTGGATGGCTTTGTCACAAGCAGGTGTTTCACCTTGTGGCTTGGGTGCTCGTGACACTTTGCGACTGGAAGCAGGCATGAACCTTTATGGCCATGAAATGGATGAGACCGTATCACCATTAGTCGCCAATATGGAATGGACTATTGCCTGGGAGCCAGCCAACCGTAATTTTATTGGAAGATCTGGATTGGAAGCTGAAAAACAAGTCGGCATTCGTGAAGAGTTAGTCGGTTTGGTATTGCGTGAGCGCGGCGTTTTACGCGCTGAACAAACTGTTGTTGTTGAAGGAATAGAAGAAAAAGGGGTGATCACCAGCGGCACTTTCTCACCCACACTTGGCTTTTCAATTGCATTGGCTAGAGTGCCTAAATCTAATGCAACCCATTACGAGGTTGAAATGCGCGGCAAACTGATTAAAGTTGAAAAAGTTGCACCAAATTTCGTTCGCCATGGCAAAGCTTTGGTTTAATATTGCACCACCCTACTATATTCAATCTCTATCATTCATAGGACATCATCATGAGCGATATTCGTAAAGAATTAAAATACCTAAGCAGCCACGAGTGGGCGCGTGTGGAAGAAGATGGCACAGTCACCATCGGCATTACCGACCATGCGCAAGACGCATTGGGCGATGTCGTTTATGTGGAAACACCCGAAGTTGGCAGCCAGGTAAATGTTGGTGAAGAAGCTGGTGTTGTTGAATCTGTCAAAGCCGCTTCAGATATTTACACTTTAGTGTCAGGTGAAGTCATTGCCGTTAATGACGCATTACAAGAAACGCCTGAACTGGTTAACTCTTCGCCTTACGATGAAGGTTGGTTCTTTCGCGTTCAACCAGACAATTTAGATGAATTGGAAGAAGCGATGGATGCTGCTGAATACAAAGAGATGCTTGAATCTGACGATTAACATTATTTAATTAAAACAAACACGGCATAATAAAAAAGCCCCGAACCAGTCGGGGCTTGCTGAAGCAGATATTTCTAGCTTAGCTGGCTTAAATGCCATCAGGTAGAGGAGTTAGCTCATGATTCCTAAAACACACGCTAACTGTGACTGGACCCATTTAGCTTAGTTCATTTTTTTTATAAATAATTTTTCAGAAAACCAAAACAGCTGCAAAATCAGTAAGTTAGGCTAAATTATTTCTTTTTAAAACGGATCTTCAAGGCTTCTTCCACCGGCTTGGCAACGAATTTACTCACGTCCCCACCTAAAAATGCTATCTCTCTGACTATGGATGATGAGATATAAGACAAATGCTCAGCCGGAGTGAGGAAAATACTTTCCATGCTAGGCGCCAGAGCGCGATTCATGTTGGCGAGTTGGAACTCATATTCGAAGTCAGATACGGCCCGTAAACCTCTCAAGACAGCCTGCGCGTTTTGCTGTTTAACAAAATCCACCAACAAAATATCAAATCCACAGACCTCAACATTAGGGATATGCGCCAGAGTAGTCCTCGCAAGTTGAACGCGTTCATCCATCGTAAACAGCGGGTTTTTACGGGTGCTGGCCGCAACGGCAACCAAAACTTTATCGAACAGCCGGCAAGCGCGCTCAACTAAATCTATGTGTCCATTGGTGATGGGATCAAAGGTGCCGGGATAAACGACTTTGCGCATAATATTTTTTCACTCCGTGGTGATCCAACCGGCTAGAGAGGCGGCATAGTATCGAAATCTTCTTCTCTAAGCCAATCCTGCAATTTTGCCTTTAACTCATCCAGTCCAGTGTTATTTAGCGCGGAAAAAAGTTGCAGACTGACGTTTTGATCCAATCGCATTTCTTTAAGTGACTTGGTGACAGCGAATAAAACCGTTTTCGCCGGTCCTTTATTTAATTTATCGGCTTTGGTCAGCAATATATGGATGGGCATCAGACGTTTTACTGCCCAAGTCAGCACAGTAGTATCAAATTCTTGCAAGGGATGTCGTATATCCATGAGCAAGATCAAACCTTTTAATGTCTGACGCTTGTATAAATACTCAGAGAGATCACGCTGCCATTTTTCTTTCATGGTGCGCGATACTTTGGCATATCCGTAACCTGGTAAATCGACCAAACGCTGGGTTTCAGTGAGATTAAAAAAGTTTATCAACTGAGTTCGTCCCGGTGTTTTACTGGTACGAGCCAACTTATGGTTGTTGGTCAAAGCATTGATAGCACTGGATTTACCCGCATTGGAGCGGCCAGCGAAAGCAACTTCACTGCCAATTTCAGGGGGGCACTCGCGAATGCTTGGCGCACTCAAACTGAAACTGGCTTTGTTGAAGATTATCCGGGTAGATATTTCGGTAGACATTAAAGACCCTGCAAATAGCGCGATATTATAGCCATGGTATATAATGCCGTGACTTAAAAAATAGGGATTGTAGCGGTTTACTTAACCCTTTACTTGATTATTCTTTGCTAACAAATAACACTGATTTTTATTCTAACGATTTTGGATAACTCCATGAAACATATATTGAAAAACACACTTTTCACTTTGGGATTAGTCGCTCTTTCACAAGCCAGTTTTGCGACTAGTGATGCTGTTGCAGGTAAAACCAAGGCCGCTGTATGTGGAGCTTGTCATGGTGCAGATGGCAACAGTCCTGCCCCCAATTTCCCCAAATTGGCCGGTTTAGGTGAAAAATATCTGTTAAAACAAATGCTGGATATTCAGGCTTGGGACAAAGAAACAGATCCAGTCAAGAAAACCAAAGCCGGTCGTGCAGTTTTGGAAATGACCGGCCTATTAAAAGATCTCAGCAAAGATGATCTTTCCGATATAGCAGCCTACTTTGCATCGCAAACTACGCAATTATCCGGATCGAAAAAAATGGACGTGCAAGTTAATTCCGGCTTGCAAGTCGATGCCTTGGCCTTGGGAGCAAAAACTTTTCGCGCAGGCAACGCAAGTACAGCCGTTCCCGCTTGTACCGGTTGTCATGGTCCTGATGGAAAGGGCAATGTGGCAGCCGGGTTCCCGCGGTTGTCAGGGCAACATCCTGAATACATAGAAAAGCAATTACGTGCATTCCGTAACGGTGACCGCACCAATGATGGCGATCAAATGATTATGCGTTCTGTTGCAGAGCATTTGAGCGATGCAGAAATCAAATCATTAGCGAATTTCATCGCTGGCTTAAATTAATCTTAAATAGAGAAAAAAGGCGATTTAATCGCCTTTTTTTCAGCTCCACTCATGTTTAATAAGCAGTCCGTTTATCTGACGTTAATCATTCAGGGATAGAATCCAACAAATGACGGTCAATACACCAAATCCAAAAAAATAGAGGCTTTTATGCGTAAGTTAGTTGCTCTAGTCGGTTTAGTCCTTTCAATGAACGTTGTGGCCGCTGATTATCTTGAGGGTCGAGACTACACAATATTGTCAAATCCCGTTGCCGTTACCGATCCAAAAAAGGTAGAAGTTGTCGAACTGTTTTCTTACCACTGCCCACATTGCTTTCACTTCGAGCCTTTGTTAGAAACCTGGAAAGCCAAGCAACCTTCCGATGTAGATTTCAAGCAGATGCCAGCTTATTGGGATCCGCAAATGGAACCTTGGGTTCGTGGTTTTTATACCGCCCAAGTTCTCGGCATATTAGATAAAACACATATGGCCGCTTTTAATACTTTTCAGATAGAGAAAAAACATTTGAATCGCGCATTGGATTGGGCTGAACTCTACTCAAAATACGGCGTATCCGTAGAGACGGTAGTTAAAACCTATAACTCATTTGGCGTCACCAATTTATTCAACCAGGCAAAATTACGCATACGCAATAATTACCGTGCAAGCGGGACACCGGAACTCTATGTGCAAGGTAAATATAAAATTGAATTTAACGACGCCGTGAAAACTCAGGAAGACATGCTGAAAGTAGCGGATTTTCTGATTGAACAAGAGCGTAAGTTAATCAAGTAACAGCAAATAATTTCATGAGGCGTTTATGCTTAGGTTAGCTTTATTAATAGGACTTTTCTGGTCTGTGAATGTGATGGCCGCTGACTATGTTGAAGGCCAACACTACACAGTATTATCTAATCCTGTAGCTATAACGAATCCACAGAAAATAGAAGTTGTTGAACTTTTTTCTTACCACTGCCATTACTGTTTTGAATTTGAACCTCTGTTGAAAACCTGGAAAGCCAAACAAGCAGAAGACGTAGTGTTTACGCAAATGCCCGCATTTTGGAGTGAACAAACAGAACCTTGGGTTCGAGGTTTTTACACAGCTCAGATACTGGGTATTATTGATCAAACCCATATGCCTGCTTTCAATATGTTTCAGATTGAAAAGAAGCAACTTAATCGAGCTATTGAGTGGGCGAATTTGTACGCAAAGTATGATGTAACAGTCGAAGAGACGGTAAAGACCTACAATTCCTGGGACGTAACCAAACTGGCCAGCCAGACTCAAATGCAAATGCGCAATAACTATGGCGCGAGCAGTACGCCCGAGCTTTATGTACAAGGCAAATACAAAATTGAGTCTAATAAAGACGTACCGACACAAGAGCAGATGTTGCAAGTTGCCGACTTTCTAATCGCCAAAGAACGTAAACAGCTACAAAACTCGATTGAGCAAAGCAAAAAATAGACGGCAAATGTTTTGAGCGAACCCGCGTGTGAGAACTCGCGGGTTTTTTCGTTTTTGAGAAGCGGCTTTCAGTAAACAGACTATACTTTTCAGACCAGTAGATTTGGAAGTTGTTTTATGACCGTTCCAGCCGATAGCCCTTGGCGTGAAAAATATTTAAACGCCCTGGATGAACAAGAAAAAATTGAAAAACGTCTTAAACACGAATTGGAAATGTTGCGTCGCGCTTTGGTGCGGGTAAGTGTCGCGGCAGAAGGCCAGGATCAGGCTTTGGATGAGCACTTGACGCAATTGCGCGATGAAATGCGCGGAGGAATTAAAGGTGATTTGACTCCACTCTTGACTCGTTTGGATCAATCAGCCATTGCACTTGAAAATCATAAAGAAGAAAGTAGCTTGTCAATTCGAGAGGCATTGAGCAATACCATCAAACCCTTACAGCGCTTCAAAATCTCCAGGAGTGCCAAAAAAAATATCGAAGAATATCTTTCACAACTTCCGGCACGCAGTAAAAAAGTAAATTTATATCCAGCTTTACTGGAACAACTGGCGGATATACAACTGGAAGTTCTGCAACAAATTGAACAGCCCAAAACCGGTTTTCTTGATAAATTGATCAGCGGAAAAAAAGATCAAAATAATGCAGAGACCGAAAGCCCGGAACCAGATGAAGCCTTGACAAAAACTGAAAAATTCGCCAATAAAAAAACGGACATAAAAGCTGATGTAAATTATTCTGAACAATCAGATACAACTCTATCAGAAAAATTTGATAGACAGTCCCTGGTAAAAAATGCAACCTCTCCTTTAATCGTTAACTCCTTAACACCAGAATTTATTTCCAAAATAAGCGAGGTGCTAAGCGCCTTTCTATCCAGTCTTGAAAATGAAATTGCCATCAAAACTCAAGCTGAAACTATTCGAGTACAACTTGAAAAAGGATTGGCGGTAGATGCCGTTATCCCAACGCTGGAAAATCTTCGCAACCTGGTGATGGAAACCTATCTCGCTGCCAATACTGCGTTTGCTAATTACCTAAATTCAGTTAACTTGGAGTTATCTGAAATCTATTCAATAGTCGGCAGTGCCGTTACGCAAAACCAGTCGCAACATCAAGCCGGTGAATCGTTACAAGCAAGCATGATGCAGGGTATGCAACAACTGGAAAACCATGCAGCAAATGCAACGGACCTGACTCAACTCAAATCGCAAGTAAAATTACAAATCGATCATATCAAGCAAGCACTGGATAATTATCAGCAGTCGTCTAAACATTATAGTCTTGGTGATCAGCTCGCAGAACTTAGTCAAAAAATCAAAACACTCGAAACTGAATCAGAAAAAAATCGCGATAATTTAGAAACCCAGCGACATAAAGCTTTACACGACCCACTCACAGAATTACCTAATCGACAAGCCTATAACGAAAGAGCCGCAATTGAAGTTCAGCGGTGGCAACGATATGGACGACCACTTAGTATTGCAGTGTTTGACGTAGATCATTTTAAAAAAATTAATGACAATTATGGTCATCAAGCAGGCGACAGAATATTGAAAGTTATAGGTCGATCAATTGCAAAACGCTTACGGGAAGTAGATTTTTTCTGTCGCTTTGGGGGTGAAGAATTCGTTGCACTAATGCCTGAAACTTCTACCGAATCAGCAAGACCCGTGCTGGAAAAAATTCGCGAAGCCATAGCAAAAGCAGCTTTCAATTATAAGGAACAACCCATTACCATCAGCCTGTCAATTGGACTGACCGAGTTTTGTGAAAAAGATAGTTTGGATTCTGCCTTCGAACGTGCAGATCAAGCCTTGTATAAAGCCAAGCAGTCAGGTCGAAATCGCGTAGAGTGCTTGTAGCTGCTACCAAATTCATCAATTAACACTGATTAACAATTATCGACAAAACAAGTCTCGATTCAAGAAAGCAATTAGTTATGCTTGGGAACCAAAAATATCCACCAAACTGGAATAAAAATGAAATTTCTTACCCGACCTTTTTTGACAAGTTTACTGATCTTGTCTTCTAGTAGCTTTGCACTCGAATTGAATGACAAAAACTATTTCACCATGCAGGGTTTGGATGTTACGGCCTTTGCTGATATTTATCCCGATGGACACCAAACCGGCGTTACTGTAATTCAACACGGAAATCGTGTGGCAGCGAATGGCGATTTGCGATTGGAAATTTCTCCCGGACAATGGTCGCCTATGCCGGTTGGTGGCAAACAGGAAGTCGATAAAGAGAATCAGCGAATTACGCAAACCCTGTCTTATCCTGATCCGAGTAAAGACCGCAAGGGATTTAATCCAATTATTTATCCTGATTTACATTTCACTTATCACGTCAGTGTTGCCGCATTAAAAAATAATCAATTTAAAATTTCCGTTGATCTGGAGCAGCCTATACCACAAGAATGGGTTGGAAAAATTGGTTTTAATTTCGAATTATTTCCCGGTGATTTATTTGGTAAACCTTGGTTAATGGATGATAAAGCCGGTATTTTTCCTCAGCAAGCGGATGGCCCCTTGGTCAACCCTCACGGAGAATTTATAGCAGCAGCTTTGGCAACAGGAAAAAAATTCGTTGTTGCACCCGATACTGATAAGCAGCGTATGATCATCGAATCCAGCACCGGTGATTTACAATTATGGGATGGCCGCGCCAATCACAATAATGGTTGGTATATTGTTCGCGGGGTTATTCCTGCAGGGGCAACTAAAAATGCATTGGAATGGACAGTAACACCTTATGTGATAAAAAATTGGATCTATGAACCCGTTATTCAAGTATCGCAATTAGGTTATGGTTCGCATCAACAAAAGCAGGTGATTATTGAGCAAGATGCGCGTGATAAAAAAGCCTCTGACATAGAAATTTTTCAACTAACGAACGAAGGAAAAACCTTAGTTAAAAAAGCTAAGGTTAAACCTTGGGGAAATTTTCTTCGTTATCAATATATGACTTACGATTTTTCTGCGATAGACAAACCCGGCCTGTATCAAATTCAATACCGTGGAAAAACCTCACAATCATTCAAAATAGATGATGATGTTTTGTCGCGCCACGCGTGGCAACCGACGCTCGAATATTTTTTGCCCGTACAAATGTGTCATATGCGTGTGAACGAAAAATATCGCGTTTGGCATGGGCTGGATCACCAAGATGACGCGCGAATGATGCCGCTAAATTTCAACCATATTGATGGTTATATTTCCGATGGCAGCACACGTACTTCATATAAACCCGGCGAGTCAGTACCCAACTTAAATGCTGGCGGTTGGCATGATGCCGGCGATTATGATCTGCGAGTGGAATCGCAAATTGGTACTGTCTGGTTGTTATCCAGCATGGTGGAAGAGTTCGGATTAAATTACGATGCAACAACCATCGACCAACAAAAAAAGTTAGTTGAAATACATCAAGCTGATGGCAAAAACGATGCGCTTCAACAAATTGAACACGGTCTATTAAGTGTGCTCGGCGGTTATAAAATCATGGGGCGTTTGTATCGCGGCATAATTTCACCGACAGTTAGACAATATGTATTGTTGGGTGATGCGTCTGTGCAAACAGACAATTTTCCGTTTGATCCCTCACTAAAAGACGGCGAAATTAAAAATGGCAAATCGGGCAATCCTGATGATCGCTGGGTATTTACTGAAGATAATCCCGAACGTGAACTTTATGTTGCCGCAGGTCTAGCCAGTGCTTCACGTGCAATTAAAACTTACAACCCACAAATGTCAAAAGACGCCCTGCAAGCAGCCAAAGAAATCTACGCAATCGCAGCACCTAAAGCGAAAAGAATGAACAATCGAATTTTTGCATTGGCTGAATTAATTCTTTCAACTAATGACGATCAATATCGTCAGGAATTAATTAAATTAAAACCCGATATTCTTGCCAACATAGAACAAAATGCCTGGCCAATCGGCAGAGTCATGTCCAGTATTAAAGACCAAAATTTTGTACAGGAAATCGATCAAGCTGTTGCGGTCTATCAAACGCAAGTACGCGAGCGCGCAAAAACAGAATCACCTTATGGCGTACCTTATAAACCCAATATTTGGGGCGCAGGTTGGAACATTCAGGAATTTGGCGTTAAGCAATACTTCTTTCATAAATCCTGGCCACAACATACTGGCGTTGATTCTTATGTAAATGCATTGAATTTTGTATTAGGGGTTCATCCTGGCATTAACACTGCGTCATTTGCTTCTGGAGTCGGTGCAAAATCCGCAACTGTTGCTTACGGTGTTAACAGAGCAGATTGGTCTTATATTCCGGGTGGTGTAATTTCAGGCACCGCGCTAATTCGTCCTGATCTTCCAGAGTTAAAAATATGGCCTTACTTTTGGCAACAAACAGAATATGTCATGGGTGGCGGCGCGACTAATTATATGTTTTTGGCGCTGGCGGTTGATAAGTTGAATCAGAAGAAGTAATTCTTTTTCGGATTATGAAAGGGCGATGCAGAGATGTGTCGCCCTTTTTTGTTTTTGAACAACCATGTAAATTCCTGTTGTTTGCAACATAACATATATGTTACTGTTAGGAATGTCATGGAAAATTGAATATCCCTATTCTGATGTTGAGAAATTTGTACTGGATCTACCCGCAGGTCTGGCAGCACGTTACATCCATTTAACCGATCTTATGATTGAATTTGGTTCAGATTTGGGAATGCCTCATACAAAATCCATGTCAAATGGGTTATTTGAGTTAAGGGTTAAAAGTCAGGAAGGTATAGCGAGAGTGTTTTATTGCACCAAGGTTGGAAAACGGATTGTCATGCTTCACGGCTTTATTAAAAAGAGTCAAAAAACACCACCGAATGAACTGAAAAAAGCAGTACTCCGTCTATCAGAGGTGAAACGTCATGAGTCATAATTCTTTGAAAGAAAAATTACTTTCCAAAGCGGCAGTAAAATCAGCTTACACCGAACTCGAACCTGAATATTCCTTACTTCGCCAAATGCTTAAAGCTCGGCAAAAAGCAGGCCTCAGCCAAGCTGAAGTTGCAGAATTAATGGGCACAAAAGCTCCCGCTATCACTCGATTAGAATCGTCACTTAGCACCGGCAAACATTCACCATCACTAGCTACATTACAAAAATACGCCAAAGCAGTGGGCTGCCAGTTGCAGGTTAAATTTGTACGAATGTGATTTCGTCTGGCAACAAACCGAATACGTCATGGGTGGCGGCGCGACTAATTATATGTTTTTGGTATTGGCAGTTGATCGGTTGAATCAGAAAAAGAAGTTTTCTTCTGTGATGATGAAAGGGCGATGCAGGAATGTATCGTCTCTTTTTACCTAGTGGTTTGATTGATCGAGCGCGAGGGGATATAGTCAGCGTCGTTAGTTCAATAATTACTGCATCATGGAGCGCTTCAATGAACAAGTATATTTTTACTTTTGTTTGCCTATCATTTGTTAGTAGTGCTTTCGCTAAACCAGCTTATATAGAATGCGTAGTCAGTTCTGAAAGTGAAAAACAGCCATTTTCAGTAAAAATTGACGACGACTCTGGCAAGGTTACTCATTCTCAGCCCGGCGGCTTTGCATTTAATGCTGATGGATTCTTTTCTGTTGATAAAATTACATATCAAAAAATAGATTTATTTGACGGCATAAAGATGGTTAGAGTGTTTAATATTGATAGAACAGATTTATCTGCAACATATACATCAGAAATATCATCTACGGAATTCCCTGACAAGCTTCCTAGTCAGATTATTACCATGACTGGTTCTTGCAATCTCGTTGAAGTAAAGCAGAGAAAAATATAGTGAGTGTTTAATTGTACCAAAGCTGGAAAACGGATGTCTTGCTTCATAGCTTTATTAAAAAGAACCAACAAATATCAGTGAATGAACTGAAAAAAGCAGCACTCTTTCTATCAGAGGGGAAGCATTATATGCGCGATCAGTTTGATAGCGAGATAATTAATGAAATGCGGAGATTTGAGAATCTGCTAGAGGATTTAGCGCAAGAGTTAAATTTCAATACTCCAATCACTACCTCACGCAAATCGTTCTTGATGAGGAAATATTCGGACATAAAGAACCAACTTCGGAGTGCAAACGCTACTGGAACGGTTAAGGGGAAAAAGAGAGCACAAACAGAATCTGAAGCTCGTTATTTTTCTAATGCTATAAGGCAAGCTTTAATTGCATTAAGAGCACCTACGAATTCAAATCCACAGAAATCTAACTGGGCTTTGCAAGTTTCCGAGGCTAGGTCAGAGATTTCCTATCACCTTCACAGAATGGAGAACGACCTTTCAATGCAAGTCTAAAAGCTGAAAATCAGTTCTACGGCAGGTTAAAGGAAGATACCAATAAAATAATCAAGGACATGGATGGAATGAGTGGCGCCCCTATATTTGCTCTTAGGAAAGTTGACGATCAATGGCGGTATTTTCTTATCGGAATTCAAGTGGGTGGTATAAACAAATGTGCACTATTACCGCCTGCCCAATGTCAACGTTTGCTCAAACCCTTGAGGATTTGGTTAGAGAAGTTCGAAGTAAAAGTGATAGAGAATGAAAGTCTTGTATACCCACATGCTAATTCACAAAAACACTAAATATTGACCAAAGTATGCCTAACCCATTTAAAGAATCTACCCATTTTAGTGCTTTCACTGCAGCCTTATACGGCAGTCCCATTACTGAATGGGACAAGGGGGAGTCGCCAGATTTCCTATTCAGAGAGAATGGTAAAGTTATTGGCGTTGAACACACACAGATTTTCTTGGAAGGCTCAAAGGATCTGAAACTTGTCGCAATAGAGAGTATTGGAAACGATATTGCGAGGCGTGTTCAGCTAAAAAGATTAAGCCTGAATTACAATTTTCAAGCTGTATTGCAACTCAATATATCGGATTCACTTAATGAAAAAGAGCGTGAATCTATAGCTCACAAAATTTATGAGCATATTGAAAACGCAATTCGCAATACAAGCATTATAGACATGCGCTATTTTGTTATTCGTCCAGTTGACGTAGTAGTTCGTTGTATTAGATTCGTTGCTACGCAACAAAAGATTGCGACAATGGTTAGAGTGGCCAGAGCTGGCTGGATGAAGCGAACAATAACTGACAAAATCGTTGAGACGATAATCAATAAGAACTTCAAAGCTAAAGAATATGCTTCAAAATGCGACGAATTATGGCTGCTTATTGTGGCAGACGGACATGACCCTTCATCGTTATTTGATATACAACCTCCTGTTGTTTCTGTTAGCTGCTGCGCACATTTTGATAAAGTCTATTATTTTGATTTTTTCAAAAATAACTTGTCAGTGATAACTGTAAGCGACTAATGAAATCAATGGCAAAAATGAACGAATATATTTTCTAATTAACTCGGATTGAGAGGAGGATAAAAGCATGACGTACACACGGGTTATGGGTATATGTGTAACCGATGAAGAAGAGTATTCGAATTATCGAAAAGGCATGCTGCCGATACTACAAAGTTATGGCGGTTCATTCGGGTATGACTTTAAAGTTAGTGAAGTTCTTAAATCCAAAACTGACGAACCGATTAATCGAGTGTTTACTATTGAATTTCCAAGCCAGGAAGTAATGGAAAAATTCTTCAGCGATCCAAGTTATCTTGTTGTTAAGAAAGCGCATTTGGATGTTTCTATTTCAAGCAGGACTGTAATTGGGATGTTTGAGAGTTGTTAAGATTACAAATTGTTTTAGTTGGCACAGAAGAGCGTTAATTTGTCAAAACAATTGCTAGTTATTCTTTTACTTGTCGGCCTATCAAGCTGCACCAACAGCATTACAAAACAATCCATGCAGCTTTGCCATGATGAACCTTATAAAAGAATGCCAGACTCCAAAGCGTTAACAAATCCTTGGTTAACACGCAAGCTTGGTCAAACGAAATTTATGGGAGTGATTGCTATATTTGTGCGGAGATCTTTGCAGTAGAAAAAGACTCATTTAGTTTACATATTACGAGCCCTGTTGAATATATACTTATTAATACCTCAGCCAGCATGACGTTTGATATGAGGAGAAAAGTAATCGGAAAGGCTCAATATCATTCTTGCTACGCAAGATTGAAAACAAAGAGCAGCTAGTTTCAGGAATGGATACTTTTTCGTTGAGTTTTTACCCAACCGGTTGATTCAGCCCAACATAGTGCTAACATTGTAAGCACGGCGGATTATGTAAGAGGATTTATTATGAGCAGGTCGGTTTTAACCATCCCCCTAAGGCAGCATGGGAATAGCGTTGGGCTTATTATTCCCAAACCTTATCTAGACGCCCTTGGTTTGCAAAAAGGGGCTCAAGTGGATGTGGAATTAAAAAATGGACGGATCGAGATGAGGCCGCATGCGGGGAGTTCGATTAACGAACTTATGGCGAGCTACATCCCCGAACAACACAACTATGAGGATTTATTACCAGGTGATATCGGAAACGAAATAGTAAAGGATTAATTTATGCAAACTCCCTACATACCCGCTCGCGGTGATATTGCCTGGCTTCATTTTGACCCTTCAGCAGGCATTGAAATGGCGGGTCACCACATGGCTATTGTTATCAGCCACAAAATTCTAAATGAAAAAACCGGTCGCGCCATTGTTTGCCCAATTACATCAAAAATAAAAGATGGCAGACCTTTGGATGTCATTTTGCCTGAAGATATTACAGGCAAACTTTGCGCAATTGTTCCGGATCAAATTAAATCAATTGATTACACAGAACGAAGAATGGAATTTGTTACAACCTGCCCCGACGAGTATCTGGCGAAAGTAATTAGAGTTATTTTTGCGTGCATTGGCGGAGATTAAACCATTTTGTCTGTATTGAGGAACCTTCATGTCGCCCTTTAAATTTTAGCTTTATTAAATGAGAATCAAATTATGCTACCGATTTTATAAAGAATTACCAATGTTGGATGAGAAAAATCAATAAAAAATAGTTACGCCGGGACATTGCATGTTCGATCAAGATAATGTCAATGGTTCTGCGTCCTGTTATAAGTGGCTGCTAGTTTTTAGGAATAGACACGGAAATGTCAAAATAATCAACCTGAAACATTTAATTACAATTATTGTCTGTATGCTGTGCGTGAATATACACCCTCTCATTAACCCGGAAACTTTCGATGAAAACCTTAGCAACATTTTTCCTGTTTACCTTTTTGGCAACAGCCTTAAGCGGCTGTTATGACCTGATTAATCGCCCACTCAGTGGTGTGGGTGGAGACAAGGCGATTTTTTCAATTGCGGGGCAGTGGCTGGAAAAAAATGGTACAAACTCGCTTGAAATACTCGAGACCAGTGAACCGGATGAGTTTATTTTTAGCTACACTGAAAATGGTAATTTGTGGAAAGGAAAAGTTGAGACATCTTATTACGGAGAAAATGTTGCATTGAATTTGGATATGCTCAGCTTGACGTTAAATGGAGATAAATTAGTGGTGCCCAATGAACCTCTATATCTCTTACTGGGACTGAAAAAGAAAGGAAATAAGATAGAAATCATTAAAGCTGATATGAACAAATTTAAAAAAGTATTCGCAAAATATTTTTATGCCACTCTACTTGATTCTCACAAAGCTTGTGTTGGCAATAAGGAACCTTGTAAAACTGCACTTTCGGGAAATTATGTTTTGTCGCCCGCAAGAACCAAAAAATTTAATTATGATTTTGGCAGAGCATTTAGCTCTATCTTTCCAAGAAACAACGCTGTTACCTTCGAGTTAGTTAAATGAAGAGTAAATAGGATTCAAATTGAGCGTTAGTGCTCATAACAAAAAGCCCAGGTTTGGGCCGAAAGGTGAACATCTAATAACGAAATGAAATAAAAAAGGGCTGGTTGCAGATTTATTATTGACTATACTCAGGTTGAGTCCCAGAAGGGCAGTTATTGGTTTATAAGAGGTATCGTGAGTTATGGAGTCCACTATGAGTGACAAGAAAAAACCCAAAGTTCTATTGAGTCAATTAGAAGACGCATTAGAAGAAAGACAAGATAACGACAGAAGAAAAACACGCAAGCCAATCCCAGAAAATGTTCAAGAAAGACGAAAAGAAGATCGACGATCTAAAAAGAAACAAGTGCACTAATAGAAAACCCGGTTAGTCCGGGTTTTTCTTTTTGAGTCAAATGAACCTGTAGCCGTTGAAAACGGCGCTAGATACTAAACCCCAAGTCTCGCATTTTGCTCCTTTTATCAAAGCCTTATCTTCTGCTTGAGATAGCGACTTCCATGTGAGAATCTCGCCGCCACTTAGTAGTCAATTGAGAGATTCCAGTGAAGAGAGCAGTAAAAATTCTAGCAACAGGGCATGTGCTGCCAAGACAAGAAGTCTTGAGTAAGGACTTGGATAAACAACTGGGTTTGCCCCAAGGCAAACTGGAGGCAGTAGGTGGTGTTAGTAAGCGCTACTTTGCCGCCAAGGATGAATATGCCGCCAAGCTGGCCGCCGCCGCCGCCAAACAAGCCCTGGATGCAGCAGGATTAACGCTTGCAGACATAGATTGTCTGGTCGCCACCAGTGCGACTATGGACCAAGGAATGCCATCCAATGCAGCCCTTATTCACGCCGAGATGGGCTTTTCTGAATTTGCTATTCCTGCTTTCGATATCAATGCTAGCTGTCTTGGTTTTCTGGCTGCTCTGGATTCATTGACCTGGATGATGACAGCCGGCGCTTACAAACGTATCTTATTAGTGGCAGCAGATTTGGCGTCCTGCGGTCTTAATTGGAACCATTTGGAATCCAGCGCAATTTTTGGTGATGGTGCAGCGGCAGCAATTCTCAGCTCGGAAAACACTCAAGGATCACAAATTCTTGCTTCCAGTTTAAGGACCTATTCAGAAGGTGCACATTTTTGTGAAATTCTCGCAGGAGGTTCGCGTTTCCATCCCAGCCGAATTGATCAGGAGTTTGCACCTCTCACAAAATTTCATATGGACGGGAAAAAGGTTTTTAAGTTAGCTTCGCAGCATATGCCGGACTTTACGGCGAAGTTACTGAAAGATGCCGGCAAATCTCTGCAAGATATAGATTGGTTTGTACCTCATCAAGCCAGCCAGCTTGCCTTGCATCACCTGACCAAACGTCTGAATGTGAACCCGGAAAAGGTGGTCAATATTTTTGCCAATTACGGGAACCAGGTCGCAGCTTCGCTACCCACAGCTTTGGATATTGCGATCAAAGATGGCCGAATTCAACGCGGCCATACCTTGATGTTGATAGGCACAGGTGCAGGCCTATCAATAGGCGGCGTGGTACTGGAGTACTAAATGAAAATTCTGGTTACTGGAGGAACAGGTTTTCTCGGGCGACATCTGGTCTGGCGATTGGCAAGTTTGGGGCACGAACTGATCTTTACCGGTCGAAATCCATCGGCAGCAAAAGAAGTGATTGATCTTTGCCCGGCCCCTATTCATTGGTTGCCCATTCAACACGGTAGTGTTCAAGCAGAAAACCTGTTAATTGAAGCTGCCGAGGGAGTTGATGCCATAGTCCATACAGCGGCTTTGTCTGCACCTTGGGGCAAGCGAGAAGACTTTATAAAAGCCAATGTTGAAAGTACTAAAGAAGTTTTGGCTGCATGTGAAAAACATAAGATCCAAAAACTGATTCATATCTCAACACCCAGCGTTTACTTTGAATTTAAAGATAGACTTCAAGTGAAAGAATCAGATCCACAACCCAAGCCAATCAATGTTTATGTTGCCACTAAAGCGCAAGCAGAAAAGTTAGTGATTATTGCCAATATTCCACAGCGAATTATCTTGCGTCCCAAGGCGATTTTTGGTCCTTGGGACAACACACTTATGCCCAGAATTTTACGAGTCATTGAATCTGGAAAAGTGCCACTGATTAGCCAGGGTCAAGCTTTGTTAGATGTGACTTATGTTGAAAATGTCGTCGATGCAATTGAATTGGCGCTGACAAAAGATTTGCAAAAGTCTCTGGCAATTTACAACGTCACTAACGGTGAACCACAAAAATTACACGAATTATTTTCTCTGCTTTCGAAGGAATTTAAACTACCGCTTAAAACTAAAAATCTACCTTGGTGGTTAGTTAAACCTATCGCCCATTCTTTGGAGTTTGTGTCGCGGATAACTAATGGCAAAGAACCAAAAATTACTGCCTATGGCGCAGGTGTTTTAACCTTTAGTCAAACATTAGATATTTCTGCTATTGAAAAAGATCTAGGCTATACACCAAGAGTGAAATTTTCTGAAGCACTCGCGCGTTACAAAAAGTGGTATTTTGAACAGGAAAAAATATCATGACCTGTGTTGATGTAAAATATTTGCGTGTAGGTCAGTGTCGCCATATGGAATGCGTGGCCGCGCGTGGTGGAAAATTTTCTATGATAGATTTTCCGTCTTTTTGCGGACTAATTCGTCATCCAGTTGAAGGGTGGATTCTCTTCGACACTGGATATGCAGAACATTTTTTTACTGCGACTCAATCCTTTCCTGAAAAGCTTTATCGACTGGCCTTACCTATACAACTGGGCGATGAAGAAAAATTATTGGCGCAACTCTCACAGATGGGCATTGATGCCGACGATATTCGCTGGGTGATAGTGTCACATTATCACGGAGATCATATAGCAGGTTTACGTGACTTCCCTAATGCAAAATTTATTGCCTCGCGAAAAGACACCGAAGATTTACAAAAACTTATAGCCTCACCATTGGGGGCAACGCTACAGGGAAAATTACCCGGGCTATTGCCAGATAACTATTTTGATCGATTAACTTATGTTGACGACTTGGCTGAAAAAGCTTTACCCCATTGGATGAAGCCATTCACACAAGCTTTCGATTTATTCGGCGATCAAAGTTTATTAATTGTGCCATTGCCTGGGCATAGTCATGGGCAAGTAGGATTGTTTATAGAAGATGCCAATGGTCGGCCTGCATTTTTAACGGCGGATGCTTGTTGGTCATTGCCCGCATGTCGCGAAGGTCGATTGCCATCGGTCTTGGCAAAACTGGCAACAGCCAATCATCAAGACTATCAAAAAACGTTTTTTGCATTAAGTGCACTAGCCAATCGTGAACCGCAAGTCACCATTTTGCCTTCTCACTGTATCCCCAGCTGGAAAGAATTTAATGAAAACTAATTCTTTATCAGACAAACTGACAATAGCCTGGCATTTTTTGCGCGCGCGGAATAAAAAATTTACGCAGCGAAAACAATTGGAAAATTGGCAAGCAAAACAGCTAAAAGAATATCTGGATCATCAGGTAATCAAAGCCAGCTATTATCGCGACTATGCAAACAAGCCATTGATGGAATATCCGCTGATGGACAAGCCTGGCATGATGAAAACTTTTTCCAGACGCAACACAGCGAATATCGCACTGGAAACAGTTATGCCCATTGCACTGCAAGCAGAGAATTCTCGCGACTTTAATCCTCATTGGAAAAACTACACAGTTGGACTATCCAGCGGAACATCGGGGCAGCGCGGTGTATTTCTCGTCAGCAAAGAAGAGCGATTGCGTTGGGCCGGAATACTGCTCGCGAAAACATTACCCAATAAATTTCTTTGGCAAATACTTAAACCATGGAAACCAAAATTAAGCATTGCATTTTTTTTGAGAGCAAATAGCAATCTTTACAATACTTTGAATAGCGCCAGAATAGGTTTTTCATTCTATGATTTGCTGAAACCTATGTCGCAACACATAGATGAACTAAATCAATTTCAGCCGCAAGTATTAGTCGCACCCGCCAGTATTTTGCAAGCTTTGGCAGAGGCGCAAACAAAAGGTCAACTACAGATCAATCCGCAACGCATAGTAAATGTTGCCGAAGTTTTAGAGTTGGATACAGCTAAATTAATTGAAACTGTCTTTAACCAACAAGTTCATCAAATCTATCAGGCTACTGAAGGATTTTTAGCCTACAGCTGTGAAGCAGGAAATTTACATTTAAACGAAACTTATATTCATATAGAAAAAAACTGGTTGGATAAAGAGAAGACTCGATTCCAACCCATAATCACAGACTTCACTCGCAGCACACAGATTATATTGCGCTATCAATTAAACGACATTTTACGAGTGTCTAATCAGGTCTGTTCTTGCGGCAATATTGAAACCTGTATAGAGGCAATCGAAGGCCGATCAGATGAAATACTTTGGTTGCCAGAAAAAGAAAGCGTTGAATTAACGCCAATTTATCCCGATAGTATGCGTCGCTACATGATGCTGGTTGAGCCTGAGCTCAGTGAATATAAAATTATTCAGCGCGGACTCAAATGGCATGTTTCATTAAAGACGGAATATGACAAATATCTGTGTGAAGCCAATATTGAAAAGCGAATAAGTGAATATTGTGAGCAGTTTGCATTAATCAAACCTGAGTTGATATTTAGTGATTGGCAGCCAGAAATCAAAGCTGCTAAACGACGTCGTTTGATTTGTGAGTCACGAGAATGATATGCACTTTTTAATTTTAGGTGCGCGTGCACCCGCATGTCTTGAATGGGCAAGAGCAATTCAGTCACAAGGCTGGAAAGTCACCATTGCTGATAGTTTGTTATGGCCAATGAGTAAATTCAGTGCTGCGGGCAAGAATTTTGTACGCTTGCCAGAACCGCGACAGAATACACAGCAATGGCTGGATGCTATTCAAACCATAGTGATTCAGAAAAAAATTGATTGGGTTATTCCAACCTGCGAAGAAGTTTTCTATTTGGCTTGGGGGGCCGAACAGTTAAACCCCTTTTGTCGATTGTTCACAGGTGATTTCAATTTACTGAAACATTTGCATCATAAAGGCATGTTTGCTGATATGACAAGAAACTGGTGTATTCAAGCACCGGAATCTTTTTTAATTAATAACAGGACCGAATTGAATCTATTTTTAGATAGATCAAAAAACTTTGTATTCAAACCGGCCTATTCGCGCTTTGCAGCGCAAACATTGATTTGCCCTGACCAAATACAGCTTGATTTGATATTACCGACTATAGAGTCTCCCTGGATCGCACAACAATTTATTCAAGGAAAAGAACATTGTAGTTTTAGTGTTATTCAAAATGGGCAAGCCATAGCTCACAGTTGTTATCATCCAAAATATCGCGTGGGTAAAGGATCGGGAATTTATTTTGAGGTAACCCATTCACCAGAAATTTTGGAATTTATAAAACAATTTGCGCGTGAGACAGCTTATACGGGTCAAGTGGGTTTTGATTTTATTGAATCAAACAACGGAAAAATTTATGTATTGGAGTGCAATCCACGCGCTACCAGCGGAGTTCATCTATTTAATGATCAACCCCAGGCATTAACACATATTTTTCATAGAGCAGAGCCATCCTTGTATCAGCCCACAAGCAAACCTCGTATGTCATCCATGGCAATGATTTTGTTTGCAATGAAAAAACAGGGCTGGAAAAAAGAATTCTGGCAAGACCTTAATCGCGCAGAAGATATCATTAGCCATACCGGCGAACATAAGCCGCACTACGCACAACTTTTATGTTTAGTTGAAATGCTCGCGCGTGCATTCAGATATCGCAAAGGTCTATTGGCAGCTGTAACTTCTGATATTGAATGGGATGGACAAGCCATTCAGGGAACACCAATATGCGAAAAATGAGCGAAATAAAAGCCAGAATGATGCTCATGTTGTTCGGTTGGACGAGTGTTGCAATAATTTATGGTACCACGCAGTTTGTCGGTGGCAGTAAATGGGTTATTCCGGAACTATGGTTGGATCAACAAATTCCGTTTAACGTTCAAGGCGTTTGGCTCTATTTGAGTTTTTTTCTGGTGATTCCCTTTGCATTTTGGAAAGCGCCATTTGATAGAGTTAAACCTATGATGTTGGCCATCAGCTTGAGTGCAATAATCAGCGGTGTATTTTTTATTTTGTTTCCCAGCACACTGAATTATCCGCCGGTACCCGATGGTGGTTTTTCTGCCCAGGTTTTTCATTTGCTTTTATGGATAGACACTCCTCAAAATTGTTTTCCATCTTTACATGCTGCTTTGACTATCATTTGTCTATTGGGTTTGTGGGAAATAAAAAAGTTGATACAAAATCTATTGGTATTAACTGCAACGCTGGCCATTCTCTTTTCAATTATTCAATTACGCCGTCATTTAACATTGGATCTAACTGCCGGCATTCTGGTGGGATCTCTAAGCTACGCGATTGCCTTAATACGAAAAAGTCGGAAATATCGACAGCAGGTGGAGATCTAATATGGCGCAGTTTGCCTATGCCTATGTCTTTATGCTGGCGATGATTTTATTAGAAGTCGTTATTGCGCGATATGCACAGCGTAAAACCATTCCCTGGACAGAAATGATCGCCAATTTAAATTCTGGCCATCTGGTTATGTTGCTATTTCGTAGTTTGGAAATTGTTGCTTTTGCATTTCTATTGAGCCATTTCAATTTACATTGGATAGATCAGTTGCCGATCATTTGGCAATGGATAATTGGTTTTATTGCATGGGATCTTTGTTTTTATTGGATGCATAGACTACATCACAAAATTCCGATTCTTTGGGCAGTGCATCATGTACATCATCAAGGTGAACAATTTAATTTAACGCTAGCCGTCAGAAATTCCTGGTATTCATCCCTCACCAATTTTCCGTTTGTGGCACCTCTGGCAATAATGGGTTTACCTTTGGAAATTTTTGTCGTTGCTTCGTCTATTCACTACACAGTTCAATTTTACAATCATAATGGCTTGATCAAAAAATCCGGAATTCTCGATAAAATCATGGTGACGCCAGCGAATCACAAAGTACATCATGGCTTGCATCCGCTTTATATCGATAAAAATTTTGGTGGCACTTTTCTCTGGGATAAACTCTTCGGTAGTTATCAGGAATTGCGTGACGATATAGATGATCGTATCGGTTTGAAAGGTGGCATTCCCAGTCACAATCCTGTTTGGTTTAATCATCGCCCTTTAATTCAATGGATTAAAAAACGCTTTCCGAATGCATCTGATCCAATACCCATATCACAAGCTTATATAGGCTTTGCTGGCATTTCGCTTTTCATACTTTCGATTTTCTATGTGTATATTCAAGGTCAAGTACCCGTTTATTGGGAATGGAATTTGTTTGCTGGATTATTTATTGGTATGTTTTTGATTGGTGGCATGTCGGATAATAGAGAATGGGGGCTACAAGGTTGGATTATCTTTTGTTTTGCTTTTCCGATTTATCAAATTATTTGGTTGCAGCATGCTGATCCCATATTGTTGGCCTGCGCTCCTTTGTTGATATTGTCAGGAATTTGGGGGCTAATGAAGCTCCGTCCTTTGAAAATTTTAAATCCCCCCTAGCCCCCCTTTTTCAAAGTGGGGAACGACTCCCTATTTAATTTGTTAATGGCTTCCTATTAACCAAGCTCAAGAGAAAATATGAAATCACTGCCAGCACTTGAATTCAAACAAGAAGACAAAGCCTTTGCTGAAGCTTTGAAGAGTTCAGTGCAGAATTACTTGCATGAAAAACAAGATCATCGTTTTGCCAATAGTCATTTTCTTTTTAAGTTGCTGCTATTGGCGCTGATTGCTTACGCATTTTATTTCGCTGCGCTTAATGCTCACTCGACATTGAGTTATGCAATTTTATTTACGGCATTTATGTGGTTCACCATGTTGTTGTCGATGAATGCGTCACACGATGCGTCACATGGCAGTGTCTTTCGCAGCTCATCAGCCAATCGATGGCTGATGGCAGCTTGCTCGATTCCCATGGGAACTGATCCGGATTTTTGGACGCTGCGCCATGTACATTTTCATCACACTTATCCCAATATCCAGCACTATGATCTGGATATGGAACCCAACCCCGCATTGCGACAAGCGCCTTTTCACGACTGGGCACCACAGTACCAATACCAACATTTTTATTGGCCGCTGGTTGCTGCTATTTCACTGACCTATTTATGTTGGGTATCTGATTGGCTGGATAGATTTAAAAAAACACCACTGAAAAAATTCTCATATCTCAATACATCAGGCTATTGGATTAAATTCTTTACACTGAAAATCGCGCACCTTTCATTACTTATTATTATTCCTGCCTACTGTTTACAAATTCCATTATGGAAAATACTGTTGATTTGTCTATGCGTACAAATGCTGGTCTCCAGTTTTCTGGTATTGATGATCTTAGGCACCCACTGGGCAGACGTAGATTTTTTTCAGGCCGACAGCGAAAATAAAATCCCCCATTCCTGGCATCGACATGCATTCCTCACCGCCTGCGATTGGCAACCTAACCCTCGCTGGATAAATCATTTTTTAGGTGGATTGGATCTGCATTTAACGCATCACTTGTTACCCGGCTTCTCCAATAGGCACTACCCTGAGTTAGCAAAAACAGTTGAAAAACTGGCAACAGAATTTGATTTACCTTATCGAAAAATAACCTATCCTGAATTGGTAAAGCATCAGCAAGTATTTTTGAAAAAAATGGGTAAAGGTAGAACTGGGCTGGTAAGTGATTAGGACAATACATTGTGTATAACTAAAAACTTTAGGAGTGTACAAAATGAAATGGACTGAACAATCTCTTTCGTCATTAACTATAAAAGATGGATATAGATTCTATTTGTTTTTCAGGTTACTTCGAAATTCAGAGAAAATGTAAGTTTCTAATAAATAGCACAAAAGTATTCACTACAAAAGCGAACAAAGCGGCACAAGCTGCCGCTCGTCAACTCTCAAGAAAAAAGACAACTATCCCTTTCATCACAGACTTGTATTACTGCCATGTCCAACGTTGACTCGACCAATCTCGGTGAAATGCCTGTGCTCTGACACTGGCGTTGCTACTTTGATCATTTACTGTCAAATAACGATTCGTCCACTCATTTCTCAACCGGATTTGATTGCTACCCGCAACTGGTTCGACAATCCACAACTGGCTTCCCCAACTTTCCTGATAATAGTAAGAAAGAACTCGCGAATATTCTTCATCTTTTTCTACATTCAAATATAAATTACTGTACATATTTTTGATTCGAACATAGGGAGTTCCTTCGACAGGTTCCAGCCCCCAACTTTGGCTGGGCCAAGTGTGAGACGGAGATTGCGCGCGAATTTCCGTATTATTATCCCAGCTACTGGCCGTCAGTCGCTGGCCCGACCACACATTGACTATACGATGTATTTCAATTTGTGGCGGCGCACCACAATTTTTATAGCGCACCACATAGTTGGAACACTTACCGCCTGCAACCTGATCGGAATTTTTGCATTTCAAGCCATAGGGATTGAATTCAGCTAAGCGGTCATTGGCTCCATACGCACTGAAAGTTATACCGTTTTGTGTTGTGGAGGCTTCAATCGCTTTCGCGCCACTGCAAATTGGCAGATTGCGATTAATTAGAGTTTGGCGAGTTTCGTCGTCCATTGTAGAACCGGGATCATCAACGTCATACCAAGTGCTCCATTGGTAATCTATTTTATTCGGCAGCGGACACAAATAACGTGTTTTATAGTCATTGCATTTTCCGTCAGCTTGTTGATTATCAACACACTTCAATCCCTCACGCAAATTGAATATCTCCAACTCATCTGGCAGTGTATTCGCCGTAGAAAAATTGTAGGGGCTTCCGACTGCATGTGCTTCGAGTTCGCCTGGAGCGTCGCAAACCTGCAATAGTCTGGAATACTGCGTTCTCGCGTCAGCAAAGGTTTCACGGTCTTCCCCATTATCCAGAGAATCTACATTCAGCCATCTAAAAGGGTTGTTTTCATCGTTGTAGGGTGGCATTAAATTGGAATCTTCCAATCCCTTTGATAAGTCACCAACAATATCAGATCCAATGCCGGCAATATTCGGATCATTGCGCGTTAGATGATGGCAACTGTTGTTACAACCTATGGGTTCGCGCGTTGTCAAAAATTCATTTTGTACTTTGCCACGCTCAATATTCGCGTTGATTATTTGATAATTTGCGTCACCGAACGGCACAGTTTCGGGCAACTCAAAAGTCGTGTTGTGGCCATCATTAATCAAGCCAAAGGTTGCCATAGCGTTGACGCTGAATTGGCTCATTAAATACGGCCCACCTGCAGTGTGACAGGCAAAACAATCTTGCGAAAAGGAGAAAAAGCCATCTGGGCCTACACGCCAAAAATCACGATTGGGGTCAGTGGGATGAGGCGCAGTAAGGGTGGGGAAATCTACCGGCATCCGCTCTTCGGGGGTGCTGATGCTACCTTCTCGATTGGTTGCTCTAAAAAAGCAGGTTTTTCCGGATTTACGATTGTGAATAATCAATTCAAGACCGCGACGCCCACCAAAGGTACGCGCAGCTTCGTCTACACCGCCGCAATGAAATACGGCATCCACGTCGTCTGTAAGTGCAATGTGCCCCAAAATATCGAATTGAGCACCCTGCTCAACTCGCTGGGCATCGGGGCCGAGACAAGAACTTGCAGGAAAATAGTCGAATTCCAGTTCGACCATACAAACTGCCACCTGCTCATCAATACTGGGGTCGATTGTCTGAGCTATGGCCGCATTAGTACTGATTGCTGCACACACAAGAAGCATGAAGAGCTGCCAGTAACGAGTAGTAGTGTTTTTAATCATCTTGTTTCGCCTTAAGCTTTTCGTTTTTGATTGGATTGCTTTTATAAGCTCACGGATGCACTACCACATCGAGAAAACAAATTCAGAACACAGGCGAACTTGCCGAAATTGTATTATATTTCACGATTTAAAACTTTGAACTTTAGTATGAGTTTGGCTTTAATCATGTTTCCTATAATTAATTCGGCCACCTCTGACCCATTATCACCAGCAAGACTCTGATTACGTGGGAGATTAGGATTCGACGTAAAACACAACAGCGTAAAAAAGTCACCGCAAATAGCAGCACTTTGCTTTAAATAGGAATTACGAAATGTCAACAAGAAGACAAAGGGACAAGTTAGACTTGCTCACATCAAGAATTTTTCTATTTCTACTAGGCTCATTTCTAATCACATTAGGTGCCCTTGCTTTAAGCACATCCAATTCTCTTCAACAAACTTTTTCAATTATGGGTGCTATATTTTACTCCATAGCCATCATCGGCTTAGTTATTACACTTATCAGTGTGGCGGCTAGCGAAAAATTTTTTACCAAAACTGCAAACGCTACAGGTTCACATGAAATACTTATTGTTTTCATATTGGCAGCCGTTGGAATTGTTTGGATATTTAAACGTTTAAAGTAAATGATTTCAGGAGTTATTGAATAATGAACATTGAATTTATTCTGCCAGCTTTTGCAGCAACCTTAGTTCTTTGTTTTATTCTTTATAAGATGATGATGAGCATGGCGAAAAGCAAAACAGAAAGAAAAATATAGGTTTATTTAGAAATGCCTCTTTTTGTTGATTAGCTGTTTTTTCAATAAGAGCAAACACTATCAAGTCGAACTCTTTAATCCAAATTAATCTAGTCATGACTCTTGCTTGGAAGGTTCAAAATGAAAGCCGTTGAGAAGGCAATTTGGTATATCGAAAGTCATTATGGACAGACAGTAAATCTTGATGTACTGGCACAGGTGACTGAAGTTTCGCGTTATCACCTCAGCCGAGCTTTTAGCTATGCAACCGGGATTCCGATGAATCGCTATTTGCGAGATAGACGTTTATCGCAAGCGGCTCGCGCCTTGGCGAGTGGCAAAAGCGACATTCTCGATTTAGCACTTTCATTGGGATACAACTCTCACGAGGCATTTACTCGTGCATTCAAAAGCAAATTTGGGCAAACGCCAGAGAGTGTCAGAGCGCAAGGTCATACCGAAAATTTAAATCTTACTGAGGCTATTCCCATGCTAACTAAACATTCAATCAACCTGGCTGAACCGCAAATTGTAAAGAGTAAACCCATTTTGCTGGCCGGATTATCAAGAAAATATCTTGATGGGAATAATGCAGAAATTCCTAATCAATGGCAGGAGTTTGGTCCGATGATCGGCAGTATTCCAGGCCAGATAGGAAATATTGCATTCGGCGTCGTGTACAACATGGATAATGACGATAATCACGAATATCTTTGCGCGGTAGAGGTGAAAAGCTTTGAAGGATTATTGGACAACCTGACCCATTTGCGACTCGCTGAACAGACCTATGCAGTTTTTCAACACCATCAGCATGTGTCCGAAATTAAATCGACTTGCAGTGCTATTTGGAATGAGTGGTTGCCGGGTTCAGGACGAAAGCCAGCAGATTCCCCTTTTTTTGAACGTTATACAGAATCCTTCAACCAGGAAACGGGAAATGGCGGTTTGGAAATCTGGCTACCCATAATATAGTTGGCTTTATTTTTGATTTACTATATTCGAAAATTAAATCTTTAGTGAGCTTCTATCAAAAAATTGATCGCATGATTTTTACGGTAAAGCATTCGTGCATTGTAACCGGCTAATTAAATCAAGACTGATATTAATTGAAGATAATAAAACTTTTAAAGATCACGGTTAATATCACCTATCACCGTGATCAAGAGGAAGTGAAATAGCGAAGAAGTTTATGCTACTTTATCGCCAAATTGCGAGCGCAAGAATGAATTACAAATGGCCAGAAGAGTTTGACGTGTTTCACTGTCCTCTATCTTCCAAGCTTCTTCAAGTGCATCCTCAAAACGATGTTGTAAACACAAACGACGCACCTCGCGAATGATCTCAATATCGTTCATAATCAAAGACATAGTATATTCCTCATAGATTGGCGGCTAATCCGTCATTTACCGCAATGATCTTGCTTCTTAATTACCTACTACTATAGATCGGTCTCTCCAATGAATAAACTGGCAAATGTCTGCATTATTTGTAGGATAAGGCTTACAAATTTATGCGCCGCGCTTGCTTAACATAGCTTAATAAAACCTAGCGAAAGCTTTCTGGAAATACTCTAGAGAGAAGAGTAGAAATGAAGAACCCAATAAATGGATAAGAATAATGAATCTCAATATTAAAGCGACAGCAGAACATAGTTATGATGCCATAGTGATTGGAACGGGTATCAGTGGTGGATGGGCAGCTAAGGAATTGTGTGAGAAGGGATTAAAAACCTTGGTGTTGGAGCGCGGCCGTGATGTTACGCATATCAAGGATTACCCCACCGCATTTATGGACCCTTGGCAATCGCCTTTGGCGAATCGTTTGAGCGCAGAAGAAAAAGCTAAATATCCTATACAAAGCCAAACAGGTTACTTTAATCAGGAAACCAAACATTGGTGGATTAACGATCTCGAAAATCCTTACACGCAAGTAAAAAATTTCACCTGGATTCGCGGTAATCATGTGGGTGGAAAATCGCTATTGTGGTCGCGACAAGTTTATCGCTGGAGTGATTTGGATTTTACCGCTAACGCAAAAGATGGGCATGGCGTAGCCTGGCCAATTGGTTATGCAGATATCGCCCCTTGGTATGACTACGTCGAAAAATTTATTGGCGTGAGCGGGCAGGCAGAAGGCTTGGCACATTTACCTGATGGACAATTTTTACCACCGATGGAATTTACTTGTTTGGAAAAACACGTCAAAGCCAGCATAAAAAAACATTTCCCGGAAAGATTATTAACTATTGGCCGCACGGCAAATTTAACCCAACGTCATAATGATCGCGGACCTTGTATGTATCGCAATCGCTGTGTGCGTGGCTGTCCTTTCGGCGCTTATTTTAGTAGTAACTCTTCTACCTTACCGGCGGCGGTTGCAACAGGCAATATGACGCTGCGCCCCGATTCATTAGTATCAGAAATTTTATTCGATGCTAAAACACAACGCGCAACTGGCGTGCGAGTCATTGATGCTAATACACATGAAGTGCGTGAATATTTCGCAAAAATTATTTTTGTAAATGGATCAACCTTGGCAACTACTCAGTTATTATTAAATTCGCAATCAGAACGTTTCCCAAATGGATTGGGTAATGACTCAGGTGAGTTGGGCCATAATTTGATGGACCACCATAACAAGATAGGCGCTTCTGGAGTTAGCGATTTATTTGCCGATGAATATTATTATGGCCGTCGTCCCAATGGTATTTATATTCCACGTTATCGCAATGTTTCAACACAGCGTGACGATTATTTACGTGGTTTTGGTTTTCAGGGAAACAGCGGCCGTGGTGATTGGGAAAGAGGCACTCTCTCAGAAAATATCGGTGCTGAATTAAAAACCGAACTGCAACAGCCTGGTGCTTGGTCAATGCATTTAAGTGGTTTCGGTGAATGTTTGCCCTACCACGAAAATAAAGTCAGTTTAAATCACGATGTCAAAGACAAATGGGGGTTGTCCACACTCAATATTGATTGTGCCTATCGCGAGAATGAAAAGAAAATGCGCTTGGATATAGCAGCCAGTGCAGCAGAAATGTTGGAAGCGGCAGGTTTAAAATCGGTAACTGCTTTTAACGAAGAAAATCATGCACCGGGCAAAGGTATTCACGAAATGGGTACCGCACGTATGGGGTTGGACGCAAAAACTTCAGTGCTAAATAAACATAATCAAATGCATGCTGTAAAAAATCTGTTTGTTACCGACGGCGCCTGCATGACGTCATCTGCTTGCCAAAATCCTTCGCTGACTTATATGGCGTTAACAGCCAGAGCGGCAGATTTTGCCGTATCTGAATTAAATAAGAGAAACCTATAATGAAAATGAATCGTCGTGAATTAATTCAAAGCAGTTCTTTAGCATTAGGTGCTTTCTTTTCCAGCCAAACTTTACTGGCACTGGCTGATACAGGCTCAAAAGCAAAAGATAAAAAGCCAACAAAGTTTCTGAATAAAAATGATCGATTGTTGGTAGCGCAGATGAGTGAAATCATTATGCCGCGCACCGACACACCCGGCGCAATAGATGTAGGCGTTGCCGATAAAATGGATGAAGTTTTTGCGCAAGTATTAAACGCAGAAGAACAAAACAATATTAGAGAAGGTTTTCTTGCACTGGATCAACTCTGCAAAGCCATTCACAAAAAGGCATTTTTGGCATTAGAAGCAGCTGAGCAAGTTAGCGTGGTAAAAACATTGAATGTGAATTTTGTAAAAGCAGGAAGCAATCAAGCGACTCTTATCGACGAATATCAATCGATAATAGATAAAACTCAAATTCAAAAAGCCATAGATTTATTTGCCATCATCAAAGAACTCACACTATTAATATTCTTCCGCTCAGAACCCGGCGCCACCAAAGTATTGCAATACGTTGCCATTCCAGGGAGATTTAATGGTTGTGTGTCGCTGAAGGAAATTGGTAGAGCTTGGGCGGTTAGGTAGTCGTTTTAACTGTGTCTTTAAAAAACTGTCGGTTTTATAGTTATAGATTTTTCTGGATAATCTATAGCGATAGAAAACTTGACAAAACTTGACTCGAAGCTAGAATGGCCCATATGGAAAAGACACTAATTAAGACCAATATTGAAGCCGCAATGATCGCGCGCGGATTAACTCAAACAGCTTTGGCAGAAGCTCTTGGAGTTTCAAAAGAAGCTGTTTCGCAGTGGATGAAAAATAAATCCTTCCCAAGGCCTGACAAATTACTTCGCTTGGGTAAATTACTCTCGCTATCCTTTAATGATCTAGTTGAATCTATTGATCAACATGCTCCTGTTGTTGCTTTTAGGAAGATGAAAGGCACAAAAACGACGACTGATCACATCAAAAAGGCTCAGGAAATGGGTTTATTTCTCAAGCCCTTGGTCAATTATTTATCTTATGAAACCCTTGAGGTTCCACCTGTTTTAAAATCGCCAAGCTGTGACTATGAATATTTGCAACAAGTGGCTCAAAAAGTTAGATCTGACATTCATGTTGGGGGAAGTGATAAGGTTGATTTTACACATTTGATCCGTCGTTTTGGTGAGTTACAAACCACCATTATTCCGGTGCTTTGGGGCAACAAAGTAAAACATCAAAACGCCACTCACATTTACTTACCTGACTCACAAACTACTTGGGTGTACTTAAATTTAGATACCAATATTCATGACTTTAAATTTTGGATGGCTCATGAATTAGGGCACTGTCTTTCTCCTTCACTGAAAGGAGATGAGGCCGAAGATTTTGCTGATGCGTTTGCTGGTGCGCTGCTATTTCCGCAAAGTCTTGCAAAGTCTGCATACGCTTCTGTTGTTAACAAATTGTCTAATATAGATAAGGTGAAGACAATGGTTAGCATTGCTAATGAGAATGTAATTTCACCATATACTGTTTTTTTGCAAATCAACAAGTATGCAGAAAAAATGGGGCGACAAACCTTTACTTTTGATTCTCTGCTTCACTCACAGACTACAAACTTCAATAAAAAATTTCCATTAATGAGTAAAGCATTGTTGGGCTGTGATAGTGATGCAATAGATCCGAAGGATTACCTATTAAAAGCTGCAGAAGCATTCGATACTGCATTTTTTGACATATTAAAAAAATACTTACACGAGAGCAAAAAGGGATTTGGCTATATTCAATCGGTCATGGATATTCCTTTGCTTGATGCTCAGAGTATTTATGCTGAGCTAATCTGATGGCTCAATCAAAAATCCTTGTTGATACCAATGCATATATCCGAATGGCAAGATCCATCAGGCCTCTGCTATTCTGTGAGTTTGGATTAAACCAGTATTGCCTCTATATCATTCCTGAATTAAATCAAGAGTTGCAAAATAGACGCCTAGCTAATAAGTTTCCATGGGTAGATGAAGCCGAATACATAGATAATCGCAAACACTTCCCGTCTTTAAGCAGAAAACAAAAAATATCAATAGGCAACATGTTTGACTTCATTTGGAGTTATGTAAAAGAAACTCTGATGGGAACTTCAAAGGTTGATGCTCTCTATATTGCTTACGCAATTGAGCTGAATATTCCAGTTGTTACAGATGACCAAGAAATGACAAATCTCGCAAAAGTTTTTGATTGCGAAATTATGCCTACACTTCAAGTGTTACGGATTATGTTTGACGCCAATCATATAGATATGAATAAAATTGATAGTTTGGTGAATTACTGGCGTTATATTCAAGATGAGCCAGCAAATTTATCAAAAGATTACAAAAGAATTTTTGGAAAAAAACTGCCTCCTAATTAAAGACTAGCTCAGATGAACTCAACTTGGCCGGGAATACTCTCACAATAAGAAGTGCCAAAATGGAAACTTATATCAATACCCAGTCAGTGAAAAGTGCATAAAATCTTTTTGTTTACCTTTGATTTCACCGCCCCATTTAAAACCATTTTGTTTGAAGAGTGTGACGGTTGGGGAATCTGCTGTCCAGCTTTCGGGATTGGTGGGGTCCCAAGGGCCGCCTTTTATTAGTCCGCATTTTGGATTCCATTGAATGCAGTTGTCGTACAAACCATTTTGATCTGTGTTGATATCAATCGCGACGCCGAAGGAATGATTGCTGAATTGCGTGCGATTACCTTGGCTGTCAATATTTCCACGCGTCATGCCAACTCTGTAACCAATAACATTGTGTATAGGTTGGTCTTGTTCAATTAATTTTGTGAGAGCTAATTTTATTTTTGGTGCAAATTTTTTACAGACTTTAAATATATTTAGGCCCGGCAAACGAATAGCCTCTTGATCTTCTTCACATAAAGTGCAACCGGAAGTTGTGTCTATTTCAGCGGGTGATAATTCACTTTTTAATTTTGAAATGGTTTTGGCTTCAACTACAGTTCGCGAATTCACATTCCATTTGTAAGTTGAATAATGACAAGTTTGCGATTGGCTATCGGCCTGAGCAGCGCAAGCGCAGATTGCTATGAAGAGAAAAATGGTAAAGGGTTTTATCATAATTTAATGTTTAACCGAAACTATTGGAGGATGCTGTGGAGCGCAGCGATACGCATCATGAATTTTGATAAAAACGATGGGTGTCGCTTTGCTCCACACCATCCTACATTCATATCTATCACCAATAAAACGAAACTAATCCAAATCCGCTGACAACTAATAAAGCGCTACCAATAACGCGATAAAAAACAACAGGGTCAGCTTGAATCAAACGCTTATGAAATTTCAACCCGAAATAGTGCCCAATAGCAGTTGCCGGTAGCAGCCATAAATGAGATTGCAATTGCAGATCGACCTGTGCAATTAGAAACGCACACATTTTAATGCTGACCAGAATAAACCAGAGCGCAAACAATGTATCACGCAATTTTTCACGTGCCACATGAGCGACAAACACCGTCATAATTAAAGGTGCACCAATCAGCGATGTGCCACTGATATAAGCGCCTAGTGCCAAAAAAATGCCTTCAGTAACCGGATGCGAGCTTTTAAATGGCTTATTCAGAATATAAGTCACAGAATAAATTGCGATGATTACAAAAATAATCGCACTCATAATCTGCGCAGGAATAGTTAACAAACCTGCAACACCAATAAGTTCGGGAATGATCATTATCTTCAAAGCTTTTTTGATATAGGCCCAATCAACTGTTGATATTTTTTTGGAATCACCCGCCGTCGTTTTCCGATTATTTTGCCAAATCGTCAGCGTTGAAAAAATAAGAAGATGAACCGCAATGATGGGCAAATAAACTAAAGGCCGATCATCAACCAACAGTAATAGAGGCAGAGACATCATGGCCCCGCCGAATCCCAGTCCGGTGCGAACAAAACCGCTCCAGACGAATATTAGAAATATGAGTACAATTTGGATCAAGCTTAAATCGGTCACAAGATATTATCCAAAGAAATAGAAGAGCCCATAAACGACGAGGGATATGACAACATATAAGACATTGATTAGTTTTTCACGCGTCTCATCGCCGCGTGCACCAGTCAAGTCCAATAGCGCTTGTCGCAGTAAAAACGTGTACAACACATAGTATAAAAATGGAATTACATGAACATAAATAGGGAAGTCACGTACATGTTTGCCAAACAAACCTAGAAGCCAATCAATTTCTGTATAGATACCGAATATGCCCAAGGCCGCATTAATAAACATCCATTTAACCTGTTCTTTACCAAAAATGGCCAGGTAAAAAATACAGTAAACAAAAATGGCAAAGCCGCCGTGCAAATACAAAAAGAATATCGGCGCACTTTTATCGGCATAGGCCATAAAAAATCCTGAACCGCCAAACATTAACATGTGAATCATAAAAAATGGGTAAATCGCCAACCCGGAAATTGAACTGCCTTTTTTGTGCGCTTTACCATTGATGGTGATATCGCCTTCAAGCTTCATGGGTGCCTCTATGAACTGTTTGGATTGGTGTAACCTGCTGAAAGATTCATTTCCATATTATCAACAAATCTTTCAGCCTATTTTATCGAACGGTAAAACTCTATTGCATTTAATTGATCACTTTTTTATTTTGATTTTTTGTGTTGTCCAGGTTGGGCCGTTTATGTAAAACATTCCGTCACGATACTCAACCGGTTCTATACCCATTTGTGGGCCTTTTTCCCAATCTTGTAGAGTTTGGCTGTAGGGATAGGCTCTTTTGTCGAACATCAGATAATGCGCAGAGCTCCATAATTTTCCATCTGGCCCTTCAAATAGAGCGTTGTGTCCGGTTTCGGAATAGGGATCTTGAGTGTCGGTAAATTCCAGATCAGCGTAGCCCCCAGAGATTGCCAGTTCAGGACGATAATCTTTTTTTCGTGTGCCAAAAATGGGTTCGCGAGATGCCAATTCCCAAGGGCCTAAAGGTGATTTGGATTTTAATAAGCCGACTTCATATCCACGCGTCCAGGTTGAAAAAAACATAAAGTAGATTCCATCGCGCTTGACCACGAAAGGACCTTCAATTCCTCCTACCATCCAGTCTGGATACCCGGGTTGTTTTTTATCAAGAAATTTTTCAATGGGCGTAGTCAACTTTCCTGAAGGCAAATCAATTTTTGCTTGAAATAGTCCACCCCCACTGCAATACAAATAAGTTTGCCCGTCGTCATCTTCAAATAATGTAGAGTCATTATTGTATTGCGGTGTTAAAGGGCCATTAACTAATTTATAAGGGCCAGTCACTTTGCTTGAAGAAAATAACCAAATACTGTGCGTTTTCATTCCTTTGGGATCTTCGTCGGTAACTTTACCACTGTTGATGGTGAGCCAATATTTATTTTGAATGAAATGAATTTCTGGCGCCCAGAAGCGACCGTTATAGGGGCTGTCTGCAGGTAACTTGCTGCTATCAATTAACCAGGAATGATGCTTCCAGTTGATAAGATCATCCGATTCAATTAAATGTACGCCTGGATTTTTTCCAGTCCAGACTGGATCTGAGGTGCCCACGCTATACCATTTATTTTTTACTTTGATAATATAATAATCACGCATCGATAAACTCGGATCGCGCGTAACAGGATTAGTGTAAATAAATTCACTGGTAGATTTATTAATGGAGTAAGCCATATTGGCGAGCAGAAATAAACTGCAGAAAAATAAAATTGTTTTTGATAGAGAAAGGGTCATGTTGATCTACCTGTAGATTATTTTCAAAAAACAAATTAAAGACATTACCCCACAGGCAATGCCGTTTTATCCACTGGTGATTTCAACACGAAAGAAGAATGCACGCCACTTACTCCGTCTATTCGTGTGAGTTTTTGCAGTAAAAATTGTTGGTAACCATCCATATCTTTAACTATCACTTTTAACAAATAGTCAGCCGATTGACCGGTAATCAGATGGCACTCCAGCACTTCGGGATAGCTTTCAATAGTTCTTTCGAATTGATCGAACCTGTCGGGCGTGTGCTTATCCATGCTGATGGAGATAAAAGCAACCAGCGTAAGGCCCAACTTGCGGGCATTGAGTAGCGCCACATAGCCATCAATGATCCCAGCCTCCTCCAATTTGGCGACACGTCGTAAGCAAGGAGAAGGTGAAAGACTAATACTGTCTGCCAATTCCTGATTTGAGATACGGCCATTGCCTTGCAATGCTTCGAGGATTTGTTTGTCGTAACGATCGAGTTCCATGGGTTCTCCGGTTGCTTTCACCCCCTCCTAACCTCCCCCTTGGCAAGGGGGAGGGACTTTACTCCCTACTTGCTACGGAGTGAGATCCGTCCCCTCCCCTTGGTAACGACTGCATGGATGCAGGAGGTAGCGTAACGCAGGAGCAGTTACCGAGGGGAGGGCTAGGGATGGGTGATTTATTTCAATAAATGTAAAATTATTAGCAGTTTATTGCCTAAATAATTTTAAAACAACAACTTTAGCAATCATCTGCCAGATGTTTTCACTAAACTGTGCTTATAAATCTCCCTGCTCTCTTTTTTATCGGAGGACTGGTTGGCCAAGAGGCAAGTGTTTTGATCAAAGACAGTTAACCTCAGGCTGACGTCACTTCAAAAGAGTGAAGAATGTTCCTGTTTGAAAGAGGGTTTGGAGAGATTTAAAAATACCAATAGAGGACAAGAAAATGCTCGCCAATGCAGCCACCAAGTACCAACGTTTTGTCGGCGTGTCATTACCCGACCGCCAATGGCCAAACAATTACATCAACCGCGCGCCGATTTGGATGAGCACTGATTTGCGTGACGGCAATCAGGCGCTGATCGACCCTATGTCGGTGCAAACGAAAATGCGCATGTTTAAAGAATTGGTGGCAATTGGCTTTAAAGAAATAGAAATTGGCTTTCCATCGGCCAGTGAAATTGATTTTAATTTCGCACGTATGTTGATTGAAGGAAACCATATTCCTGACGACGTAACTATTGAAGTTTTGGTTCAGGCTCGTTACGACTTGATTGAAAAAACTGTGCAAAGTGTTCGTGGAGCCAAGCGGGCAATTTTACATATGTACAATCCATTGGCGCCTGCGTTTCGAAAAATTGTCTACAACACTGATAAAGACGGTGTGAAAAAAATTGCAACTCAGGGAACGCAATGGTGTAAAGAATTAACTGCGCAAGCACCGGAGGTGGATTGGACATATCAATATTCTCCGGAAGTATTTTCCTCTACAGAAATTGATTTTGTCAAAGAAGTCTGTGATGCCGTAGTGGATATTTGGCAGCCTAGTCCGCAGAAAAAAATCATTTTGAATTTGCCTGCAACTGTCGAAATGAATACACCAAATACTTACGCAGATCAAATTGAATGGATTCATCGTCATATCAACAAGCGTGAAAGTATTATTATTAGCGTGCATCCACACAATGATCGCGGCACTGCGGTTGCTGCTGCGGAATTGGCAGTAATGGCAGGCGCTGATCGTGTTGAAGGCTGTTTGTTTGGCAATGGCGAGCGCACAGGTAATGTTGATTTAGTGACGCTTGCATTGAATTTATATTCGCAAGGCATTCATCCCGGATTGGATTTTTCTGATATAGACAGAGTGCGCAAATTAGCAGAAGAGTGTACACAATTGCCTGTGCATCCACGTCACCCTTATGCAGGTGAATTAGTCTTTACTGCATTCTCCGGCTCGCATCAGGATGCAATTAAAAAAGGTTTTGCACAGCAGAAAAAAGATGCGCTTTGGGAAGTGCCTTACTTGCCGATTGATCCAGCGGATTTAAATCGCAGTTACGATGCAGTTGTGCGGGTTAATGCGCAATCAGGAAAAGGTGGCATCAGCTTTTTATTGCAACAAGAAGCTGGATTACATTTGCCGCGCCGTTTACAAATTGAATTCAGTTCCGCAGTACAAAAAGTTAGCGATACTACCGGCAAAGAAATCAAAAGCAGTGACATTGTCAAAATATTTGAACAAGAATATTTTTCCGTTAACACGCCCATTGGTTATCAAAGCAGTAAAGTCTATGAGCAGGATGATTCACATCAAGTTGACATAATCATTCACGCAGAGCATCAACATAAACCTGTACAAATCAGTGGCAGTGGCAATGGCCCGATTGACGCAGCTGCTCATGCAATTAGTCAATTTATGGGCGTTGATGTTAGCGTAATTGATTATAGCGAGCACGCTGTTGGTGAAGGTTCCGATGTAGCTGCTGTGAGTTATTTGGAAGTTAAAGTGAATAACGGCAAACCCGTATTTGGGGTTGGTCAGGATCGCAATATCATTACTTCAGCGATTAAAGCCTTAATTAACGCAGTCAATCGCGCTCAGTAAAAACCAAACCGGGTGAGCCATCACCCGGTACTTAACCGCCCTTCTATTTACTGTTCTATCTACTGCTCTATCTACTGCTCTATCTATCCGTCTTTCTGCCTTTCTAACAGATATCAATAAATACTTTTAGATAACCATCTACTAAAACCTGACATGATTTAAAACTAACCTGATTGAAAATAATCTTCGAAAGTTGCATCCAGATTTTGCGGTTTGGCATCTTAGTATGCACAATGTGCAGATTCTGATAATCAAGAAGACTTGGCAAAACCAAGATAGGAACCAAGACAGGAACTTAGCGAATGGATAGTTTGCAGGAAATTCTCTTTACTTTGCGTCGCAACAAGTTGCGTACCTGGCTGACAGCCTTTGGTGTCTTCTGGGGAATCTTGATGTTGATTCTACTTCTCGGTGTAGGTCGCGGCATGGAAAAAGCTGCACTGGAAGGCAGGTTTAACGATACGACTGATTCCATGTGGATTGAACCGGGGCGAACCTCCATACCCTATAAAGGCCTGAATTCAGGGCGTTTTGTTAAGTTTACTGAAGAAGATATGATCGCCATCAAGCAGCAATTGCCAGGTGTGCGCTACATTTCCAGCGAAAATCCGCTGGGCAATTTTGTTAACTCCGACATTCTCGTCAACTACGGTGATAAATCAGGCGTGTTTCAAGTGCTGGGTGTCGCCGATCAATATTTTAATATCAAAGAAAAAGTTCCTTTTGATGAGGGACGTCGTCTCAATCTATTGGATAAAAATCAAAGCCGCAAAGTCGCGGTTATAGGCACACGTGTGCGCGAGAGATTGTTTGCAGCCGAGATAGATCCTATCGGTGCAGATATTCGAGTGAATGGAATTGTATTTCGCGTAGTGGGAATGTTTTACGACAAAGGCAATCAAGGTCGCATGTCGGAAAGAGTCTATATCCCCATCAGTTCATTTAAGAAAACTTTTGGTGGCGGCAATCAACTGGACTTGCTGACTGTTCGCCCACAGGAAGGTGTAGATGGGGTAGAACTTGAAGGTCAAATTTTAGAATTATTGCGCGACCGACAAAAAATTTCGCCTGATGATGAGCGGGCAATTTACGTGATGAATTATTCACGCGTTACTCGGGAAACCAAAGAAACTTTTAAAAATTTAAATCGATTTATTTGGCTGGTAGGCATAGGGACTCTTTTAGCGGGTATTGTTGGTGTGAGTAATATCATGATTATTACAGTGCGCGAGCGAACGCGTGAAATTGGTATTCGCAAAGCCTTGGGAGCTAATCCCGTAAATATTATTTGGGGATTATTATTTGAATCAGTTTTAGTGACGGCTGTTGCGGGTTATGCGGGATTAGTAACCGGTATTGCAATTCTCGAAGCGGTTTCCATGGCATTGATTAAATTCAACATGGATCTGCCCTATTTTCAACAACCTGAAATTGATTTGGGCGTAGCCCTGAGCGCACTTTTTGTATTGGTGGTTGCTGGTGTATTGGCAGGTCTGATGCCCGCAATACGCGCCGCTCGTATCATGCCCATTGAAGCTATGAGAGCGGAATAACGAAATGAATTTAGTTGACTGGGATAAATGGCAAGAAATTGTACACAGCCTGAAGAAACAGAAGTTACGTACAGGCTTAACTGCTTTTGGTGTCTTTTGGGGAATTTTTATTCTGGTTCTTCTTTTAGGATTTGGCCAGGGCTATAGCCTTAAAGTGGACGCTCTGTTTGGCGATCGCAAAAATGTCATTTTTCTTTGGTCGTCCAATGCCACCCAGATGGCGTACAAAGGTTTGGGCAAAGGCAGAAATATTGAAATTACCCAGGAAGATATTGACTGGGTGAAACAAAAGGTTACTGGAATAGACTTAATTGAAGGACAAAACTATTTGCGCGGATCACAGTATGTCATTCATGAAAAAAATAGCGGTTCATTCTATGTTATGGGTAGCCATAATGGATGGGCAGCGCTGCAAACTAATCGAGTGGTTGAAGGTCGTTACATTAATAGTTTGGATGAAAAAGAATTTCGCAAAGTGGCCATTATAGGCACGCGGGTCAGAGATATTTTGTTTAAAAATGTTGCTGACCCTTTGGGAAAACTAATCAAAATTCAAGGCGTCAATTTTCAAGTCATCGGTGTTTATGAATCTACGCAACCCGACAATGGCGATACCAATCAAAGTATCAGTATTTATCTTCCCAACGATAGTTTGCGTAAAACGTTTAATCAAATGGATAGATTCAGAGAGCTGTGGATTCAACCCCAAACGGGTTACCCATCAGAAGATCTGGAACGAGCAATCAAGCAATCAATATACGAGAGACAAAAAATTCACCCGGACGATTTAGGTGTATTGCAAACATACAATAGTGAAGCTGAATACCTGCAACAGAAAAATTTGGTTAACGGGGTATTGGCATTCAGCTGGATAGTTGCCATAGGTACCATCATTGCCGGCGTCATAGGTGTCGGAAATATCATGCTGGTAGTAGTGAAAGAGCGCACCCGCGAAATAGGTTTGCGCAAGGCACTCGGGGCAACACCTACCAATATACGTCTGATGATCATGCAAGAATCCCTGATTATTACTCTGATCGCCGGTTACGCCGGACTAGTCAGTGGCGTACTTCTATTAGAATTTGTAACCAAACTATTGATTCACCTGGGTAAAGGCGCTGGAATGTTTTCGACACCCTATATCGATATAGCTACCGCGTTTCTGGCTTTGGCAGTACTGGTAGTGGCGGGAGTTGGCGCTTCTCTTCTTCCTGCCATTAAAGCCGCTAGCGTCAATCCTATAGTCGCTTTACAAGATGAATAACTATTTCTTTGTATTGGTGAATCCAAAATGCTACAGAGGTCGTCGAACTCACCAACCAAGATTTGAAATTAACTACCGATAATGACAGCTGTCACCAGATGGTTAATTTGCGTTAATAAAGCTCGGAATTGACAGACAAATCTTCTAGTCTGCCGTAGTTAACTTTTGTTGTCAGGAAGCATCATGATCAAATTACATCAGATTCATAAATACTATTACCCGAGCGGCGGTGAACCGCTGCATGTACTCAAAGGCATAGATCTTCATATACGCGAAGGTGAACTGGTGTCAATTATGGGTTCATCTGGTTCCGGTAAGTCCACCTTACTGAACATTCTGGGTATTTTGGATAATCATGACAGCGGTGATTATTTTCTCGCTGGCCGTGAAATCAAACATCTAAAAGAAAAAACTGCGGCGCAATTACGCAATGAACTTTTAGGATTTATTTTTCAGTCCTTCAATCTCTTACCGTTTAAAAATGCTACCGAAAATGTTGCTCTGCCGCTTTATTACCAAGGAGTAGGTCGTAAAGAAAGAAATTATCGCGCTGATCAATATTTGGAAATGGTAGGTTTAAGCAATCGTCGCAATTCTATGCCGAATGAATTATCTGGAGGACAAAAGCAGCGTGTCGCCATCGCAAGAGCTTTGGTTACCAAGCCAAAAGTTATATTGGCAGATGAGCCAACAGGTGCGCTCGATAGTCAAACGACTCAGGAAGTGATGTCGCTGATTAAAGATATACATCAGCTTGGAAATACCATAGTGATAGTCACGCATGAACAGGATGTTGCAGATCAAACCCAACGCCAGATTATTTTAAAAGACGGATTGATTGTTCCTGCAAAATCACTCCACCTCAATAATATTGATGACAATGAAGAAGCCATTCCTGGTTGAAATCAAAATAGAGAGTTAGCGAATGGATAGTTTGCAAGAAATTTTATTTACCCTGAAGCAAAATAAACTTCGAACAACCATGACAGCCTTCGGTGTCTTCTGGGGCATTTTTATGCTTGTGCTTTTATTGGGCGCAGGAAAAGGTATGCAAAATGGTGTTTATGATGATTTCAGCTCGGATGCGATGGATTTTATTGTGATTTATACATCAACAACATCTGTTGCTTACGAAGGTATGGGGTTAGGCCGACAAATTTTACTGACAAAAAGTGATCTCGAAGCCATGCCACAACAAGTGTCAGGTGTGGGTTTTATCGCCGATGAAAACCAGCGCGGTGGCGTAACGATGATTTATGGCAAGAAACAAGGTAGCTTCAATGTGCACGGCGTGCCTGACGAATATTTTGAATTGAAAAATGCAGTGCCGTTCACTTTTGGACGAAAAATGAATCCGCTGGATGAATCCAATACTCGCAAAATTGCAGTCATAGGATCAGTAGTAGCTGAAAGACTATTTGAAAAGAATGAAGACCCGGCTGGGAGGGATATTAAAGTCAACGGTGTGATGATGAAAGTTGTTGGTGTGTTTAACGACAAAGGAAATAACGGCCGTGATTCTGAAAGAATTTATATTCCGTCAACGACTTTTTCAAAAATGTTTGGCACTAGCGACAGAATTGGATCTATCTGGATTCGTCCTGCACCTGGTATCGATGGCTATGAGTTGGAAAAAAATGCCATTATTTTTTTACAAAAACGACATCAGGTATCGCCAGAAGACAAGCGAGCGATCAAATCATTCAATATGGCGGAAGCGGCAGCCAGAGTGAATGGGGTTTTTACAGGAATTGCCATTATTAACTGGTTCGTCGGGCTTGGTACCTTATTAGCAGGTATTGTTGGTGTGAGTAATATTATGATCATTACTGTAAAAGAACGAACCAGAGAAATTGGTATTCGCAAAGCCTTGGGAGCAACACCTATTAATATTGTAGGTACCCTGGTGTTTGAATCTGTTCTTGTCACCAGTATTGCGGGTTATATGGGCTTGGTGTTGGGCGTTGGTTTAATTGAATTAATTAGTTTTGGATTGCGAGCCTCAGGTATAGAAATGCCTTACTTCAAAAATCCTGAAATTGATTTCCAAATGGCAATTACTGCAATGATGTTGTTAATCCTTGCAGGTGCAATTGCCGGTTTGATTCCCGCTGCGCGCGCCGCGAAAATTATGCCGATCGAAGCCATGAGGGCCAATTAATCATGTTAATTGATACAGAAAAATGGCAGGAAATTTTTAAGACGCTTGGTCAACATAAATTGCGCACTTTCTTGACAGGCTTGGGCGTCTTCTGGGGAATCTTCATGTTGACGCTTTTGTTAGGTGGCGTGAAGTCTTTTGAAAATGGAGTGAAAAGTCGTTTTCCCAGAGTGTCCAATGTGGTGTTTGTTTGGGAAAAGGGAACGACCCAAATGCCTTATAAAGGAATGTCAGTTGGTAGAGAAATTAGTTTGAAAGCGGAGGATGTTGAGTTAATTCAAAAAAATGTTCCGAGTGTTGGCTCCATCGTCGGACAAAACTCTGTGGGCATCTGGAATGGAACACCTCCTTACACTGTTCGAAAGGAAAAGAATGGGACCTTCTATGTTGAAGGCAGTCACACGGGAATGGAGGGTGTTAAATCCTTTACGGTAATTCAAGGACGAGGAATTAACGACAAAGATAGTCAAGAGAGAAGAAAAGTTGCAGTGATTGGCAAGCGCGTTTTGGCACAACTGTTTAATGACGGTGAAAATCCAATTGGTGCAGATATTACATTAAATGGGATTAATTTCACGGTTGTAGGTGTGTTTGAATCTTACACCTCTGGTAATAAACAACAGGAAGAAGAAAAGATTTATTTGCCTAACGATACACTTAGGTATTCGTTTAATCAGGTAGGATGGATTGGTAGTTTGGTGATTATCCCAAAGCCCGGATTTCATGCAGCTATTGTCGAGCAGCAAGTTAAGGAATATCTGGCCGAAATTAAAAAAGTACACCCTGATGACAGAGGAGTATTCGGCAGTTTCAATATGCAAAGTGAATACGAAAAAGTCGAAGGTTTATTTTTTGGAATGAGATTTTTCAGTTGGATTGTAGCAGTCGGAACGATTTTGGCCGGTGCGATTGGTGTTGGCAATATTATGCTAATTGTCGTTAAAGAGCGTACGCGTGAAATAGGCTTGCGCAAAGCCTTAGGTGCAACTCCAGGTTCGATTATTGGCATGATTGTACAGGAATCCCTTTTTATCACCGCGGTGGCGGGTTACGCCGGATTAGTCGCAGGGGTAATGGTGTTGGAAGGATTCAATAAAATATTGCAATCAGCCGGAGACACAGGATTTTTCGGCAAACCGGAATTGGACTTCCAAACAGCATTGACTGCTTTGATGGTGTTAGTTATTGCCGGACTTTTAGCATCAGTGATGCCCGCATCAAAAGCGGCAGCAGTAAATCCGATTGTAGCTTTGCAGGATGAGTAGAAAAAAATTTAGTGTAATAAGTCATTTAGGTTAATTAGGAACATCAAAATGAAAAAGTTTTTTGTAAGGTTGTTGGTTGCGCTGGTCGCTATTATTTTTATTTGGACGGCATTTTTTCTGTATGGAAAGTCGCAGGAAAAACCCGTGATCTATACCAGTGATGCGGTGTTTAAAACCACCATTGCCAAAAAGACAGTTGCTGTCGGCAAGGTGATTCCTCGTCGTGAAGTTGAAATCAAATCTCAAGTGTCAGGCGTTGTTGAGAAGCTTTTTGTAGTTGCGGGTCAATCAATCAAAAAAGGCGAAATAATTGCCAAAATTACTTTGGCGCCGAATATGATTCAACTGAATCAGGCTGAATCCCAATTGGAACAAGCCAGATTAAATTTACAGAATGTTGAAACTGACTACAAACGACAAAAAACCTTATTTGAACAAAAGTTAGTGTCCGCATCTGAATTCAACAAATTTACACTGCAGTACAATTTGATTCGCGAATCGGTTACCTCCGCTGAAAACAATGTTCTTTTATTGAAAAAAGGTGCTACAAAAAAATCAGATAAAGTATCAAATATGATTCCAGCTACGGTGACTGGCATGGTATTGGATCTACCTTTTAAAGAAGGAGCATTTATCGTTGAAACCAGTTCATTTGGCTCAGGTACAACCATCGCAACTTTAGCGGATATGCAAGACATGATTTTTGAAGGTTTGGTAGATGAATCTGAAGTGGGTAAAATTCATGAAGGAATGGAATTAATTCTCAACATTGGTGCTCTGGAAGGTGAGCCTTTCACAGCAGTTTTAGAATACATTTCGCCTAAAGGAATAACTGATCAGGGTACTATTAAGTTTGAAATTCGCGCTGCAGTTAAGCTAAACGACAAATTATTTTTACGCGCTAATTACAGTGCAAATGCTGACATTGTTCTGGATAAGAGGGAAAATACTTTGGCTATAAATGAGCGAAACCTGATTATTGAAGACAAGAACTATTTTGTAGACGTGGAAACAGGCCCACAGAAATTTGAAAAACGAGCGGTTAAAACCGGGCTGTCTGATGGTATTAACATCGAAATTTTGGAAGGCTTAAAAGAAGGCGACAAAATTAAACATCGTTAAAAGCAGCTTTAAATACATTGTTAATTTTTTTCCATGCCCTATTGGCGGCCACTAATCTAGTGGCCGCCTTTTTTTATTTTTGAGGCTATAAAAATAAAATAAAATTCGTAATTGAGTAAATCAATCCAAAACTGAAATAGTATTCCAAATACCAACGAGGAATTTGAAAATTTTCGAAAAAGGAAGGATCGCTTAAATTGGCACCACGAAATAAATACCCCGTGTAGATTCCGGCAAACAGATAATTTACTAAAAAGATCAGACCAGTAAATAGTTTCCACCCGGTAAGACCCCAAGAAAAAATACCTAAACAACAAATTATTACCCAAATAAATTCTATGCTGGTTGTCCATAGCAAATGTTTATCAAGAATCCAAGCGCCTTTAGCTCTTAAAATAAGGTTAGCTTCGTATGCGCACAAAACACCAATAATTGCACACAATAAATGAAAATATTGCCCTATCCATTCACTCATGGCTTATTGAAATATTGACCAATCGTGTTCAATGTGCCCTGAGAATAAAATCGATCCAGCCATAAAATGGTTTCTTGTATTGCACCCTTCGCATCTTTCAAATCATCGCCAAACACCGCCGTAACATTAAAGATGGCGTGAACAAGTTCAGATGTATTGCCCTGATGTTGGCTGCATAGATCGCGCAACTGTGCGGCCAAGGGATCGCGCACATCGATGAGCTCGCCTTTTTCATCAGTTCCGGAAACATAACGGATCCAGGCTGCAATGGCTAAGCATAAAATAGAAATGGATTTACCTTGGTCAAGATTTTCGCGCAAAGTTTCCAAAATACGTTGAGGCAATTTTTGTGATCCATCCATAGCAATTTGCCAGGTACGATGTTTTAACGCACGGTTTGAAAAGCGATCGCGTAGTTGTTGCTTATAAGCTTCTATATCAAATCCTGCAGGTGCCTGAATGCTACGCCCGGCATCTTCCGCCATATAAGATGTCACCATATTGACAAAAGCTGGTTGTTGCATGACTTGATAGATATATTCAAAGCCGGCGAGATAGCCTGTGTAGGCCATCAGAGAGTGCGCGCCATTTAACAAGCGCAATTTAATTTTCTCAAAAATACGTACATCGTCGACTATCAAAGCGCCCACTTTTTCCCACGCAGGGCGTTGCGTAGCAAATTTATTTTCAATAACCCACTGGCTAAAGGGTTCACAAATTACCAAGCCTTCATCGCGAAGACCAATAATCCTTTCTATTTCCAATTTATCTTCTTCGGTCGTCGCCGGCACTATGCGGTCGATCATAGTCGAGGGGAAACACACATTTTTTTCAACCCAATCTTTTAGCGCAAGCGATATTTTTTCTGCAAATTGTAGAACGACTTTTTCTAAAACCTCACCATTGTTCGGTAGATTATCGCAACTTAATAAGGTAACCGCAGACTGATGGCCGGAAAAACGCATCTGTAGAGTAGCGACTAAATAGCCAATTGCAGATTTGGGTCGTTGTAGATTTTGTAAGTCATGTTGAATATCAGGGTGTTCAAAATTGAGATTGCCGGTAGCAGGATCGTGGCAATAGCCTTTTTCGGTAATGGTCATAGAAATAATCTTGATTCCTTCATCGGACATTATCTCAATAAGCTGTAATGGATTTTCCGGACCAACCAAGGTGTCTTTAATGACACCCATGAGTTGAATCTTCTCTCCCGCATTGGAGCGTTCAATTACTGTGTAATAATTATCCTGCGGTACTAATTGATCGCGTACCGATGCCGAACGTAAACTGCAGCCAATAATTCCCCAATCGCCGCCGAACTGATTGATTACAGCTTCTGTATAGACTGCCTGATGCGCCCGATGAAAAGCACCAATTCCCAAATGCACTATTCCGGGTTTTATTTTATTGCGGTCATACTTTGGACGAATTACAGACGCAGCTAATTGATTAAGTGTATTTTGGTTAAGTCGACTCATCTCTAGGCTCAGGTAGTTGATTTTAGTGGCATCAGTTTACCCTATTTTGAATCCGGTGAATTTGTGTTTTTTAGCCCAACAGATGGTATATTTCACGCCCAGATTATTTTTGTATTGTCCGGGCATAGCTGCAAGCGCTTGAGCAATACAAAATAGATTTACCAGAGGTATTTTATTCGGAGGAGGTGTTATGGCTGAACTATTTATACTGCAAAATCAAGACAAACTTTTTTTAGGCAGGCAAAATCAGTGGTTAGACGGTCGCGATTTGGCAAGTTTGTATAAAACAGAACATAAAGATGAAGCCGTAAATCAATTATTTGAATCCAGCTCAAAAGATTACACCCAGCGAATTAAATTAATCGGTTGTGAAGCAAACGAAAAAGGTTTGCCGATAATAGATCCTAAGATAATGCCGGAACCTATTCCCAAACCCACGCGCGATATGTTTGACAACGAACAAGTTGCCTAGCAATGGATTTTACAGTGAGTAAATATCAGTGACGGAATTTTCCTTAAATTTTAACAAAGCGTTAGAATTCTTTAGTCAATCCACAGCTGCAAATATCGAAGGAATTTTGCGTGGCCTTGAAAAAGAAAGCCTGAGAATTACACCTCAAGGCACTATGGCCTTGACTCCGCATCCCGCGAGTTTGGGCGCTGCGCTAACTCATCCGAAAATCACCACGGATTACAGTGAAGCGCTGCTTGAGTTTATTACCCAACCCTTCAGCAAAACAGAAGATTTACTCACCGAGTTGTATCAAATTCATCAGTTTACTTATTCACAGATCCATCCGAAACACGAATTTCTTTGGCCCGCTAGCATGCCCTGCGCATTGGATAGGGATGAAAATATTCCGGTAGCTCAATACGGATCGTCCAACTCTGGAAAAATGAAAACGGTTTACCGTCTGGGGCTTGGGCATAGATATGGTCGCGCTATGCAAACAATAGCGGGCATTCATTACAATTTTAGTTTGCCGGATGACTTCTGGAAATCATTACAAACACTACATAATAATTCTGATTCCTTACAGGATTTTAAAACGCGCGGATATTTTGCATTAATCCGAAATTTTCGTCGCTATTTTTGGCTGTTAATTTATTTATTTGGGGCATCGCCAGCGGTTTCCTCTTGTTTTGTAAAAAAACGTCAGCATCAATTACAGGTTTTCCCCTACGCAGATAGTACACATTATCTGCCATATGCCACCTCGCTGCGTATGGGTGACTTGGGCTATCAAAGCGATGCGCAAAAAAAGCTGGTAGTCAATTACAATAATATTGCGGATTATTTAAAAACTCTGGGTTGCGCCATTATTCAAAGCCATCCTGAATACGATGCCATAGGTGTAAAAAATTCAGCCGGTGAATATCAACAACTCAATAGCAGTTTGTTGCAAATTGAAAATGAATTCTATTCCAGTATTCGCCCCAAACGGACGACTCAACGTGGTGAAACTGCATTACAAGCTTTGCGTTTGCGTGGTGTAGAATATATTGAAGTGCGTTGTGTAGATTTGAATCCATACGAGCCCTTGGGCATTACAGAAACGCAAATTAAAGTTATGGACGCATTTTTACTATTTTGTATATTAAGTCCAAGCCCATCAACAGATGAAAAAGAATTTTATCAAGGCCAGGAAAACCAAAGCCGTATAGTGAACCGCGGACGCGAACCCAATCTGACATTACTGCGAGGCGAGTCAGAGGTATTGATGAGTGATTGGGCAGAGGCAATTCTGCAAGGATGTATGCAGTGCGCTGAATTACTGGATCAAAACACTTCACCACAAACCTATCAAAAAGCGATTAATGAACAACTGACAAAACTCCACCAACCAGAACTAACTCCTTCTGCGCAAATTCTCTATGGTATGCGAGAACAACACAAAAATTTTTACGACTTCAGTTTGGATCTGGCAAAACAACACGCAGATTACTTTTTACGCCATCCACTCAGCCATGAGCTATATCGGGCATATGTAAAACTCGCCGAAATATCACAGCAAGATCAGACAAATTTAGAACAAAACCAAACTATGAGTTTTGATGAATATTTGCAACGCTATTTTGCGCAGTACCAAGCTTGTCAGTGTTGTTAAGTAGAGTTTATTGCTAATGGAAACTGATAAAGACAGTATTTTATTTCAGATTAGTGCGAGAAATCAGAATGTTGATGAGTTTATTTCTCGCATGGGAGTGGACGGCGAGTTAACTAAAACAGCGAATGGTTGTATTTGGCATTTAGAAGTAGAGGAAGATTCTGGATACAGTAGTTTCAGAAAGCTAGCTAACAGGATCCTTGATAAGTATGTTGACCAAAAAGACTTTCTTTATCAGTTAAGACAGAATGGTTCGGACTTAACTTTTATTTGGTTTCCTGTCCCAAGAAGGAACTTTTACACACTAGGTGTGGACTATCAAACCATATCCAGGTTAAGTAGTTACGGAATAGCATTAAATTGCCCTTACTTTTCGACTGGTTTAACTACTTCTGAACCACAAAATTGTTAAAAAACAAATCTGATGCTGGGCCAGCGTGTTCTTTTTCTTGAGAGTGTTCTTCAGAGTCTTTGCTCTTTTTGTCTTTTGATTTTTTATCCTTTGACTTCTTGTCTTTGGATTTCTTATCGGATTTATCTTTTTTCTTGTCTTTTGCTTTCTTTTTGACTGGTTCTTCCGTCACCGGCCCCATCTCTACAGCATGTAATACTTTATTGACTTCACTTAATGCGAAAAGACGCAACTTCTCTTTACCTTCGGTAGTGGCAATAGTGTCTTCTGTTTGTTGACTCAAGATATAAATTAATTTGTCGCGGATGGCAGGTAAATGGTGAGTGATTTCCATGGCACCTTCCATATTTTCAGTGCGAATGGAAATTTCGGCCTTTATATAGCGCATCTTGCCTGTGCCACCGTAGTTCACAATTAGTGGTGGTTTCACATCAATATAATTGACACCTTCGGCGAACTTTGGGCCGCCGCTGCTATTTGCCCAGCTCAACAAACCAAATGGCGCCAAAAGCAACAATAAACACTTTACCAACAATCGCATAACCTTATACCTATCAACTGAGTTTTTCTTAAGCATAGATCATCTAACGAATTGCGAATCATTGATCCATTGCTTACCATGGCTTTTTTATGAAGGAAGCCTTGATATGTTATCCAGCCGCAAAGTTAATTTGATGATCTTCATTTATTGCGCACTACTCATAGTCTTTGCCGCTTATTCAGAACATGTGATGAAAATGATTCCTTGTTCTCTCTGCATTACACAACGTTTCTTCTTTAATGTGGTTGGCATAACGGCGTTAATTGCATTTATTCACAATCCCAAACGTGTTGGTATTTATGCGGGATTGGGATTGTTATTTGCTATCACAGGCGCTGCATTTGCGTCTCGTCAGATATGGTTACAGAGTCTTCCTGAAGATCAGGTTCCGGCTTGTGGCCCAGGACTTTCCTATATTCTGGAGGCTTTTCCACCCGTCGAAGCCTTGAAACTTTTATTGAAAGGCGATGGTAACTGCGCTCACGTTGATAAAATTCTTGGTGTTAGCTTTGCCATCTGGTCTTTTCTGGGCTTTGTTGTGCTGATACTGGTCAATGGTTTTCAACTCTTCCGCAAGAAGGCCTAAACATGAAGCTCACTAATATTCTTTTAGTTGCGATCCTGTGTGGACTTACCGCTTGCGCCTCGATGAGCAAAGAAGAATGTTTGACGGCCGACTGGAAAACCATAGGTTATGAAGATGGCAGCTTGGGGCGACCAGACTCTACTATTCAGTCTCATCGAAAATCCTGCGCCAAAATTAATGTCACACCCGACCTGGCTCAATATCAGCAAGGGCATAGAGAAGGCGCCAGAGCTTATTGTAAAAAATCGACTGGCTATCAGTTAGGTGTTAGTGGTGGAGCTTATTACAATATCTGTCCTCCCGACCTTGAGGCTTCTTTTCTTCAGGCTTATCGCCTGGGGCAAGAATTATATGTATTGACTCAGTCAATCGCCAAAGTTCAAAGCGACATTTCAAGTTACAGGTCGTCTGTCAATGAACTTGAAAAACAAAAACTAACTGAAAAAGATGCAATAGTTGAAGGTGGATCAGCGAAAGAAAGACGCCAACATTTAAAGGAAATTGATCATCTGGATGCTGAAATGCGCCGTTATCAGGACGATATTGGCCATGCAGAACATGAACTTAACCACTTAAAACAAGATTACGCTAATCTACAAGCCGAACATCGAAGAATGGGTTATTAGCTAATCTGGCCTTGCCCAAAGCTGCCCTTTCGCCTATTGTGAAGCAGATCCCATAACTTGATAAATGTAGGACTTTCCATGCTAGATAATTGTATAAGTGCCAAAGAACGTTGGGGCGGTGTAAATAACATCATTGATCGCTGGTTAGAAGAGCGTCAGCAGTTGCTGGTTAAATACTGTGCCCTGAGTGGTACTGAACAGCGGGAAGACAAGCTTAAAGAAGTGTGTCAGATATTGGTTGATTATGTATCTGCAGGTCATTTTGAAATCTATGATCAGCTAATTAAGGAAGGCCGCGACTTTCAAGACAAAGAAGCACTACAAGAAGCTGGCGCGCTCTATACCGCAATAGATAAAACCACCGAAAAACTTCTCGACTTTAATGACAAATATCTTGAAACCGATGATCTCTCTAGTTTGGATGACGATTTATCTCGCTTGGGCGAAACATTGGAAACCCGATTTGCAGCGGAAGATAGAATGATTGCCGTTTTGCATACATCCCACAAAGATCTTGTGACCTGATAGTAGATTCTTCTAAAAGCGCCGGCTTAATGCCGGCGTTTTTTATTTCCAAGTTACCCACGCCAGTAAAGATCGTTTTTAACATTAATTAACTCTATAAATCATGTAGTTTACGGCTTTGCACTTTAGAGTAAGCATCTAGCCCAAATTTGCGGAGAATAAAAACATGCGGTACGTAAAGTTGATTTTTAGTTTGTTGATTGCATTGAGTTCATTCAATGTTTACGCACAAACCCAGGGCTTTGAAGTTTATACGCGTGACGCGTTCTCATTAAACGGCGAATGGAATGTCATTGTCGACCCTTATGAAAACGGTTTTTACAATTATCGTCATGAGGCGTTTGACCAGCAAAAAACGCCCTCAGCCAATGCCTATTTTACCGATACCAAGCCGCGAAAAAGTTCGGACTTGATCGAATATAATTTTGATAAGTCGGACACTCTTCAAGTGCCTGGGGATTGGAATACGCAAGCAGAAAAATATTTCTACTATGAAGGTACGGTTTGGTACCGCAAAAAGTTTGATGCACCAAAACACCAAGTGAAAGACAGACAATTTTTATATTTCGGTGCAGTGAATTATCGTGCTGATGTTTATTTAAATGGAAAAAAATTAGGTGTGCATCTTGGTGGATTTACACCTTTTTACTATGAAGTCACAGACAAATTAAAAGATAAAGAAAATTCACTAGTCGTCAAAGTTGATAACAAACGATTTGCTGAGGCTGTGCCAACTTTGAACACCGACTGGTGGAATTACGGCGGCATTACACGTGATGTCAAAATTATCAATACGCCACATAGCTTTATTCGCGACTATCAAATTGCCCTGGATTCTGTAGCCGACAAAAAAGTTAGAGGCAAAGTTTATTTGGATGCGGCAAAAGCGGGTGAAAAAGTTCAAGTTTCAATTCCCGAATTGAAGATCACACAAAATCTACTAGTTGATAAGAGCGGAGCTGCTGATTTCCAATTTAGCAATAAACAACTGCAGCTTTGGCATCCTGACTCGCCTAAACTCTATGATGTCATTATTTCGTCTGCAAAAGACACCTTGACCGACAGGGTTGGTTTTCGAAAAATATCTGCGCATGGTAAACAGCTATACCTAAATGATAAACCGATTTTTCTACGCGGCATTTCAGTGCATGAAGAATATGCTGCCAAAGGCGGTGGTCGTGTTAAAAATGCAAAAGAAGCTGCGCAATTATTGGATTGGGCAAAAGATCTCAGTTGTAATTTTGTCAGACTGGCGCACTACCCTCACAGCGAACATATGACGCGTCTGGCTGATGAAAAAGGCATTTTAGTCTGGTCAGAAATTCCGGTTTATTGGACCATTGCCTGGACAAACGAGGCAACTTATCAAAATGCAGAAGCGCAACTCACCGCAATGATTGAACGCGACAAAAATCGTGCCGCTATCATTATCTGGTCGATGGCAAACGAAACACCGGTATCCGAAGCCCGTAATCAATTTTTACATCGTCTGGTGAGTAAAGCACGTGAGTTGGATTCAACACGATTGATCAGTGCCGCGCTGGAAAAGCATTACCGCGCCGACAATGAAAATATTGCAGTTGTGGAAGACCCTATGGCGGAATGGGTGGATTTGGTTGCATTCAACGAATACATAGGTTGGTACGATGGCCTGCCAGAAAAAAATCAAAATATCAGCTGGGAAATTAATTACAACAAACCTGTATTTATCAGTGAGCTGGGTGGCGGTGCTAAAAAAGGTTACCACGGCAGCGTGGATACAATTTTCACCGAAGAGTTTCAGGAAAGTCTTTATATCAATGCAATTGACATGGTCAAAAAAATTGACGGCCTTGTGGGTATGTCTCCCTGGATATTGACAGACTTTCGTTCGCCGCGCCGTTCTCTCGCTGAAATACAAAACAACTTTAATCGCAAAGGTCTGTATTCTGAAAAAGGTGAAAAGAAAAAAGCCTTTTACATACTGCAGAAATTCTATAAAGAGAAATCCGGGGCCAAATCCCAATAGGCTGGCTCGAAGTCAGCTTATTGATCCAGCAGCAAGCCGTTCTAATCTCGCAATAATCCACTTTACTTTGCCTTACCTGAGTCGATATGATCACAAAGGCACCACATAGGAGCCTTGAAAATAAATTCACCCTCTGTCTAATATGAATTATTGATGTTTATTTTGAAATCTTTTATCCACTTTTTCCTGGTATTAAGTTACCCCGTAATTGCTTGTCTTTTGTGTGCTCAAACTACTACAGCTATAGAACAACGAATTGACACTTCCTCGTCTATGACTGCGGAAGAACCACTCACCAGCTTGCTACTGAATTCGCCGCTAGCAGAACAAGATTCAACTGAGTTGCCATCTGCGACTCAAATCCAACCAACAGCCGAAATATTTCGACCTGTCGTTTTACCCAATACTCCAGAGAAAAAAGCTCTGTATTATTCTTTAGGTCAGCCTTACAGATTTGTGACAGAATTTGAAAAATATATTGAAGAAAAAGTGGCTCCCAACGTACCCGGGGTCGCAGTTGTCATAGTCGCTGATGGGAAAATTCAATCAATGCGAGTATGGGGCGTTAAAAAATTTGGCGGTAAGGATAAAATCACACCAGACACTATCTTTCGTCTTGCTTCGGTTTCTAAAACCTTGGCATCAACGGCAGCGGCAATTTTAGTCAATCAAGGAAAAATTCGTTGGGATACCAAAGTGTTGTCTCTATTACCCGGCGTTGCCTTTAAAAATAAAAAATATGCAGCCCAACTTACGCTGAAACATTTATTGTCACAGGCAACAGGATTACCGACTCATACCAGCAGTAATTTTATTGAAGCAGACAAACCTTATTCTGAAGCCGTTAATAGATTGAAATATTCCAGATTCGTTTGTGCTCCAGGTAAGTGTTATGCCTATCAAAATATTACCTTTAGTCTGGCCGGCGACATGTTGGAAAAGAAATCCGGACAAAGCTTTGAACAATTTGTTAAGCACTATTTATTTGATCCACTCGGCATGAAGACTGCATCCTATGGTCTCAACAGTTATTTGCTCTCGCCCAATCATGCTTTGCCACATGTGCGCAGAAGAAAATCATGGAGTATGGTTGACGTAACGGAAAATTATTATCGCATTGCACCTGCAGCGGGTGCCAATGCCAGCATTGCAGATATGGCACAATTTTTATTGGCGCAGTTAGGAAAACGACCTGAGATTTTACCGCGGCTGGTGCTAAATCAAATGCAAACTCGCGTCACCAAAAATACCCCCGAGCAAAACCATTACACAAAACAACATGCCGTTTTTAATACAGCCTACGGGTTGGGTTGGCGAGTGTTTGATTACGGAAAACACCGTAACTTTGTCCATCACGGTGGCTGGGTAAAAGGATTTCGTTCTGAGATGGTGTTTAATCGCGATTTACAAATTGGTATGGTGTTTTTAACAAACAGTGAAACCCGGCTTGCACGTGATGTAATATTTCAATTCATGGACATGCATGAGCGAGCTTACGATGCTGCGCATCCTCAAAAAAAATGATTTAGCTGCGAATCCATTCTTAATCACAGAGGCCTTAGCTTGAAACATTATTTTCAACCGAAAACCTGGATGGCCGCTCTGGATGAATTGGATCAGCAAAGTCCCTCCTATAGTTTGAATCGCGCCGAGTCGCTTCGCCGAACCTTGATAACCTTGGCCACGGTTTCTATCAGCTTGTTGTTTTTACACTACGCTAAATTTACATCCAGTTTTTATTTGTTTTTGTCGATGATCGAGTCTGCACTCCATTTACCCTCGCAGTATTTTTCGGTGATGATCGAGCAGACAGGATGGCAACAATTAATTGGATTTACCTGGTGGACGCTGTGCCATTTTATTGCATTTATATTGCTGCCTCTGTTTGTCATTAAAGTATTATTTAAAGAATCGTTTACCAACTATGGCTGGCGCTGGCAAGAAACACATAAACACTGGGCAGGGTATGTTTGTTTACTTGCGCCTATTTTATGTTTTGTTTATATCGCCAGTTTGGGAACTGATTTTGTTCGCGTCTATCCTTTTTACAAATTAACCCAACGCAGCTTTATAGACTTAATCTTATGGGAGGTGATTTATCTTGCGCAGTTTGTTTGCCTGGAATTTTTCTTTCGGGGTTTTATGTTGCAGGCATTGCGCCCAGCTTTAGGCGCTAATGCAATCTGGATTATGTGCGTTCCTTATATGATGATTCACTTGCCAAAATTATGGCCAGAAGCAACTGGAGCAATTCTGTTTGGATTTTTTCTGGGAATATTAGCTATGCGGTCACGCAGCATTTGGGGTGGAGTTTTGGTACATGCTGGCGTTGCGCTTAGTATGGATATAGCCGCTATTGTTCGTACTGGGGGTTTACCGACTCAATTTTTTGTTCCGTAAATTAAAAATTTCTTCACTTTGTAATAACGATGAGTCCCCCTACCTGCATTACTCCAGAATAAATTGTGTCCGGTGAGAGATGTGGGATTGGCGGATCTACAATTTTGTCGCCCTTAAAAAGAAAGAGAACCCTGTTTGTTCACACTGGTACCGGCAAAACTGTCCTCCATGGCGAATAGAATAATTAGAGCTAGAATGGATTAAGCACAGATTTTTTTAAGATTCATACATAGTCTCATTTGTTTTTATAGTCGGAGCTGTCTAGCCATAAATTGTGTTAATCGGGAGCAAAACAGGCTGGGCCTGTTTTGTCAGTTGTTGATGCAAGCCACGAATCTGCAAAGCCCTGTTTCCCAATCGTCATCTACATGGAGTAGAATCCCGAGGCTAAATTACAAGAATCACCATGGAATGTTTTAACCTTTGCTGTCCACAGCTGACGAGTGACAAGCCAGGCGGAAACCAAAATAAATGTTAATGAAAAGTCAAAATTCAATGTCGTCAGTCAATCTGGCTCAGCTCGAAGCCCGATTAAAACCACTGCAACGACTTCTGGCGAAAGTTCCCTTGCTGGTTTGGCAACGTCTTGTGCGTGGATTATTGGTTATTTGGCTGGCTTATGTTTTGGCGCAATTGCTGTGGTTTCTCATTCCCAAGCCGTCCATTCCTCCAGCAAAAATTGATGGTTCATCATTGTCTGGCACTCCTTCTTCAGTAGGGAAAGTTCAAGTTGATATAGAGACACTAAAAAAAATAACACCTTTCGGTAATCCAGCTGCACAAACTGAAATCAAACCGGAAATTAATGAACAACAAGCTGTGGATACTCAGTTGAATTTAACTTTGAGAGGTTTGGTTTACAGCAGCAACAAGAATTTGGCGAGAGCAGTGATAGCGACAAGCGACAAACAAGATGTCTATGCAGTGGGTGACCAAATACCTTTGGGGAATAACGTCTCGGTACTCAAAATTTTAACTGACAGGGTGATCATCAGTAACAATGGAAAACATGAATCGCTTTGGCTCTTTAAAGACGATCCCAGTGCGCCCCGCCCTCAAAATACCTATGTCCCACAAAATCGATCTATTGATGATGATCGGTCAGCAGCAAATCAACCACCCGTTTATTACGAACAAAACGATGACAACTATACTCAACCTAGTCCACAAATGGGAGCTACCTTGTCAGATGTGGTAGCCATGAGTATTCATAGGGAAAATGGTCAAATTATTGGTTACAAAATTCGTCCTGGTCGAAATGCTGAAATGTTTACCAGTTTGGGTTTACAAACGGACGATGTAGTCACTGCGGTGAATGGTATGCCTCTGAACAATCCGGGAAAGATTATGGAAATTTATCGCAGCATGGGCAGCGCGACTTCCGCTAACTTGCAAATTTTGCGCAATGGTAGCTCTGTAAATCTTGATATATCACTTAATCGTTAAATATTAATAACTGAGGAAATTCAGTGAAATCTGTTAAATACAAAGTGTCATGGATATCAGCCCTGATTTTATCCGGTTTAATGGTAGTTCCAGTAATAGCGCAACCTGCGGGGCTTCAACCTGCCAAAAATGAAAAGGGCGAACAGGTTTGGTCAGTCAACTTTAATGACACTGACATTCAGGAAGTCATCAAAATTATCGCTGGTGTAACCGGCAAAACTATTATTATTGATCCAAAAGTACGCGGCCCAATCAAGGTGATTAACACTCGCCCTTTGACATCAAAAGAAGTCTACGAACTGTTTTTGGCCTCTTTGGATGTCAATGGTTTTACTGCTGTAGATAGCGGAAACATAGTGCGAATCGTGGCAAACCGCGATGCGCGCAGTATGCCTATTCCCACAGAAAATAATAATTCAACTAAAGATGATCTCTATATCACGCAAGTGATTCCACTGAAATATACCAGTGCATCAAAAATTCTAGCTGCGATTCGCCCTCTGTCACCACAGTATGCCCACATGACGGTTTATGAACCCAGTAACGCCATCATTCTGACCGATACACGTGCCAATGCTGCGCGCATGAGTGAACTGATCAAACAATTGGATAAGATTGGCTCCACCAATACCGATGTTGTAGTTTTACGTTACGCCAATGCGACCGACATAGTCGCGATGATTGCTCAATTGGAAAAGCCGGATCCGGCGCGTGGAATTGCTACCGCACCCCCAATCATCGTGGCTGATAAGCGAACCAATGCAGTCATTATTAGTGGGGATGATTTGGCGAGACAACGTATTAAATTATTAATTGAAGATCTGGATAGACCACAAGCTCGCAACAGCAATATTCGCGTTGTCTATTTGAATTACGCCAAGGCGGAAGACGTAGCAAAAGTACTGACAGGTATGATGCAAGGTTTGGCCCCCAAGGTGGTTGATCCCAATGCACCCAATTCAGTTCAGCCCAGCGTTCAAGCCGACGAAGCTACTAACTCCGTCTTATTAAGCGCAGATATAGAAACAATGGACAGTCTGCTGTCTGTTGTGGAAAAACTGGATATTCGTCGAGCTCAGGTGCTAATTGAGGCGATTATCGTCGAAATTCAAGATACCAATGGTACTGATTTGGGTGTCGAGTGGATGTATCGCGATGACAGATATGGCTTTGGCTCCAGTACTAACGATGGCAGCATAGGCGCAGTGGGTGCAGCTGCAATTGCCGCCAGTGATAGAAATGCCTCGCAAGATGACAAAGATTCAGCTCTGTTGAGTTTGGCTGCAGGTGCCTCAAAAGTGACTGGTCAGCTATTTGGAATCGGCCGATTGGGTCAACGCACAGACTTCCTTGGTGTGTTAAAGATGTTACAAACCAATAGCTCCAGCAACATATTATCGACTCCCAACCTGTTAACTACTGATAATACTGAAGCGTCAATCAGTGTGGGGCAGAATGTCCCTTTTGCGACAGGATCCTACTCAGGGACCAACAATGGCGCTGGCGGATCAAACGGTTTTGGCAGTCCTTTCAATACTTTTGATCGGAAAGATATTGGTATCATTCTTAAAGTCACCCCCCACTTGAATGAAGGCGACACGGTTGTCCTGGATATAGAACAAGAAGTCTCAAGTGTGGCCGATCTTAATAGCGCTTCAGGACTTATCACCAATAAACGTGAAATCAAAACCCAGATTATGGCCAACGATGCACAGACAGTCGTTTTGGGTGGTTTGATTAAAGATGATGTACTCAAAGGCGAAAAGCGTGTGCCTATTCTGGGCAGTATTCCGGTGCTTGGAAATCTCTTCCGCAGCCAGTCGTCCAAGAAAGTCAAAACCAATTTGTTAGTGTTTATCCGCCCGACTATTATTCGTGACGATAGAGTGTTGACCGGCGCAACAGCTGAAAAATATCGCGATATTCGTCAACAACAAATGGAACATCGTCAAAATTCTGGTTTGTTACTCTGGGAAAAAGATTTGCCCGTAATCCCTGAATGGGAAGAAGCTAACAAGCCGCTATACGATTTGTCGGCAGAGGATAAAAAAACAGACGATAAAAAAGCTTCAAAAAAAGGTAAGAAATAATCGTGAACCCGGAGATTCAAGTCGATTCAGTATCGATTGAAGTACAGCCTCAAAGACACGAGCGCTTACCCTTTGCTTTTGCCTCTGAATTTGGAGTGATGCTTGCAGCAACCGATGCTGAGAGTTTCGCTAACCCTGTGATATTGCATAAGCCAGGTATTGACCTGCAAACCTTGCTCGAATTGCAGCGTTATTTGGGATGCAGTTTTCAGCTGGAAGAAATGCCAGCCGATGATTTTCAAAAGCGCCTGACGCGTGAATACCAAAGTGGTGATGGCGCAGCCCAGCGCGCAGCTGAGGATCTGGGCAATGAGTTCGACTTGTCTTCTTTGGCGGATGATTTGGCTGATCGCACTGACCTTCTGGCTGGCGATGATGATGCACCGATAATCCGTTTGATCAACGCTATTCTTTCCCAAGCTGTGCGTGAAGGTGCTTCGGATATTCACGTTGAACCCTTTGAAGATCGTGTGTCTGTTCGCTTTCGTATCGATGGAGTATTGACTGAAGTTCTATCGCCCAAGCCCGAGTTGGCGCCAGTGTTGGTATCACGTATCAAGGTGATGGCGCGTTTGGACATAGCCGAAAAACGCTTGCCACAAGATGGACGTATTACAGTTCGTTTGGCGGGTCACGCGGTGGATATTCGTGTGTCCACCATTCCTTCTGCTTTTGGCGAACGAATAGTCATGCGCTTGCTGGATCAGGCAGCAGGTCAGCTCAAGCTCGAGCAGTTACACATGCCGGCGCAAGTGCATGAGCGCTTTGCTAAAAATCTGATAAAACCCCACGGTATTATTTTGGTTACTGGCCCTACGGGCTCGGGTAAAACCACCACGCTTTATGCGGGATTAAGTCATATCAATACTCGCAGCCGCAACATAATGACCATTGAAGATCCGGTTGAATATTTATTGCCTGGTATAGGTCAAACCCAGGTAAATCCAAAAGTTGAAATGACCTTTGCCCGCGGCTTGCGGGCGATTTTGCGTCAAGATCCGGATGTAGTGATGGTGGGTGAGATACGCGATGGTGAAACGGCAGAAATTGCAATTCAAGCATCCCTGACAGGTCACTTGGTCTTGTCCACTTTGCATACCAACACCGCTATTGGTGCGGTATTGCGTTTGAAAGATATGGGCGTTGAACCTTTTCTATTGGCCTCCAGTCTTGAAGTCGTCATGGCGCAACGTTTGGTTCGAGTACTCTGCCCGGAATGTAAAGAAACTTATCAACCGGACGATGCCGAACGGGACATGCTAAAACTACCTGCCAATACGCCAATCTGTCGGGCGGTAGGCTGTAATCATTGTCACATGCAGGGTTACAAAGGGCGTAAAGCTATTTATGAGTTGATAGAGATCAACGAGCGTATGCGCCATTTAATTCATGAACATGCCAGTGAGCAGGATTTGCTGGCCGAGGCACGCAAAAATAGCCAGTCAATTAGTGATAATGGTCGTCAAGCAGTTATAGATGGCTTTACCACTATTGAAGAAGTTTTGCGCGTAACTACTCAAATTTGATTAAAGATTTATTCACACTGGAAGGTTTCTGGATACAGATGGGCGCATATAGTTACAAAGCACTGAACGCAGAAGGTAAAACCGTAAAAGGTTTACTCGAAGGCGACTCAGAGCGCCATGTGCGTACACAATTGCGTGCACAACGCCTAAAACCTTTAGAAGTCATTAGCTCCAGTAATATGGACAAACAAGAAGAAAAGGAATCTTTTTCGCTCTTCGGCAAACCTCGCGGCGGTAAGCTCAATACGCGCGAACTCACAATGATGACTCGCCAATTGGCATCGCTGGTTAAGTCGGGCCTGCCTTTGGATGAAGCATTACAAGCCTGTGCCAAACAAACCAAAAAACCCAAAGTAAAACGCGTCATTTTGCAGGTGCGCAGTAAGGTACTTGAGGGTCATAGTCTGGCCCAAGCCTTGGGTGACAATCCGGCAGCATTTGATGATATGTACCGCGCATTGGTGCGAGCAGGGGAAGGTTCAGGTTACTTAAGTGCGGTTTTGGAACGCCTTGCCGAATATACACAGTCCAGCCAGATATTACGCCAACGTATCAAAATGGCTATGATCTATCCAGCAGTAATGCTAGTCGTTAGTCTGGGTGTGATCATTTCGATGATGGTGTTTGTAGTGCCCAAACTCACGGGAATTTTCACTCAAAACAAAACCGAACTGCCGTTGCTCACTCAAGGCCTGATCGCCAGCAGTAATTTTATTTTGCATTACGGGCTCTATTTACTGATTGTGATTGTTTTCGCCATAGTTGGCTGGATTCAATACTTGAAGAAACCCGGGAATCGACGAAAATGGGATCAAACCAAGCTCAAATTGCCGATTGTGGGCGAACTTATTCAACAGGTCGATTCGTCTCGATTCGCTGCCACCCTGAGTTTGCTGTCGGCCAGTGGTGTGCCTTTGCTGCAATCGCTAAGCATTGCCAGTCAGGTAATGACCAACAAAATTATGCAGGAAGCCAGTGAGCAGGTTTCCAATACCGTTCGTGAGGGTGTGAGTTTAAGTCGCGCTTTGGAGCAGGCACAATATTTCCCGCCCTTGCTGATTCAACTGGTGGCCTCAGGTGAAACTAACGGTACTCTGCCGCAGCAACTGGATAACGCGGCGAAGGATCAAGAACGAGATCTGGAAATGATGTTAGGGGTTGCTATGAGTTTGATGGAACCAGCGACCATTATTTTTATGGGCAGTGTGGTGGGTTTGATTGTAATGGCGGTGCTCACCCCTATTTTTGAAATGACTAAATTAGCGCATTAGCAATAAAAACGAGGAATGAAAATGAAGATAAATCGTCCGGCTCAGGGCTTTACTCTGATCGAAATTATGGTGGTGGTCATTATTTTGGGCTTATTGGCCAGCGTAGTTGTACCTTCAGTTTTGGATTCATTGGATACCGCCAGAATCAATAAAGCCAGAGCTGATATGTCAGGCATTCAAACCGCGTTGAAACGCTATCGCATGGACAACTTTGTTTACCCAACCAATGAACAAGGTTTGGAGGCTCTGATAGAACAACCCAGTTTGGCGCCTGTGCCAAAAAACTGGAAACAACCTTATCTTGAAACCCTCTCCAAAGACCCTTGGGACAGAGACTACGAATACATAGTCCCGGGTGAAGGTCATGAATATGACATTATCACTCTGGGTGCTGATGGCATTAGTGGCGGCGAAGGTCTGAATGCCGACCTGAGTGTATGGGACTCAAAATAACCTCCCAGACTCAAACAGGTTTTACGCTGATTGAGTTACTGATTGTTGTCCTCATTATTGGCATGAGCGCCGCTATGGTAGTAATGGGGATAGGCGGTGATCACAATCAGGAAGAAGCCCATAAGGAAGCGCAAGAGTTTTTATTATCGGGGCAATATTTGGCTGAACAAGCCGTGTTTCGAGGTGAGACTTATGGCGCTTTTTTTTATCCTCAAGAAGAGGAGGATGGAACTACACATTGGTGTTATCAATGGCAAAGGGTACGCGATGCCAAATGGCAGCCTCTGGAAGAAATATTGCCACGCTGCCTGCCAGATGACTTCGAAGTTGAAATATTCATCGACAAACAACCTTGGAAATATGATGAATCGCTGGAGTTCCACGATCCGGTAATGGGGTTTTATCCCAGCGGCGAAGGCTCAGCCAGTGTGAATTTACGTTTTTTTCGCAAAGCCTCTGCACAGCATGAAGCGAACGAGGAGGAGTTTTTGTTGGCACCCATGGGCGAACTGCATTGGGTGACTGAAGAAGAGAGATTGGAGAAGTTTCAGTGAATAGAAGCCAGGGCTTTACATTAATTGAGGTGATGGTGGCACTGATGATTGTCGCTGTCGCCTTGCCTGCGCTCTTGTCTTTAGTGATCACCCAGTTAGATACGGCCGGCAGTATTCGCGAAAGCAGTTATGCCTACTGGGTTGCCGAAAATCAACTTAATCGATACAAATTACTGCAGCAACTCAAACGCCAAAAAGTGTTACCTGACTACAAGTTACCCGATAAAGAAGATGGCAAAGACAAAATGCTTGACCAGGACTGGCGATGGCAATTTACCAGTAAAGAAATGGATACTCTGGAAGTAAAAGGCTTTAAGCGCGTCGAAGTCGCAGTCTGGGCAGCCAATACCCCCATTTCTGCAACTGGAATCAAACAACCAGAACCTCTGGCTCGATTAGTAGGCTACGTCAGTGATCCGGATGCGCAACAGAACTAATTTCAAAGTCACCGGCTTCACCTTGTTAGAGGTGCTGGTGGCTATGGTGATTACTGCCATCATCGGCGTCATGGCTTTCAAATCCTTTGATGGCGCGGCCGGTGCATCAGAGCAAACCCAACAAGTATTGGAAGATACCAATCGTCTGGACAGAGTCTGGCAGACCTTGGGCAATGATCTATTTCATGTATTACCAGTTTCAGCCAATACCCCTTTTCAGGCCGAAAGCCTCAAAAGCAGAGGTGAAGATGCCAGTCAAATGCTACTGATGTTTAAGCGTGGAAACTGGGTTAATTTCGCCAATCGTCCGCGAAGTGACATACAACTGGTAAGTTATCGTCTAGAACAGGGCAAGCTATATAGAGATTTTTTGCCCGAAACCAATCGCCCTTTGGGTGACATTGATATGGAACGAACTGCCTATCACCAGTTATTGATAGAGCATGTAGAGGATATTCAACTACGATTTCTGTATACCGCTATGGTCGTCAGCGAAGGCGTTTCGGTTCTTCAAGGAAATGAATATACCCAGAATTGGCTGCCTAATTGGCCTGATCCAACCCGTTCAGGTGCCGCCGGTATTCCACTTGCGCTCGAAATCACTATCAATGTAAAAGGAGTAGGTCCAAGTGTCCGCTTGTTTACCTTTCCTGAGCCTTAAATCCCGGCAGTCACAGCAGGGAATGGTGTTGATATTGGTGTTGCTGATAGTTGCCTTGGTGGTTGGCCTGAGCGTGAAATATGCCAGTCAGTTTCAGTTAGGTATGGCGAGAGCGGAAAGTCGTTGGGCATCCACTCAAGCCAAGTCCTTGCTCTTGGCTTCAGAAGAAGTTGCCATCCTCTTGTTTCCATTGGCCGACATAGATCCCAATATGGATTACCCGGATGAGCCCTGGAGAAATGAAGTACCGTTGACAGATGAAGGTGTAGAAGGTGTGGCCAGATTATTTGACGCCCAAGCACAATTGAATCTCAATGATCTGGGTAAACCTATTGATCCAGCAAGTCTTGCGGGAGCACCGGAGCGTTATTCGGAGTCTCAACGACAATTTATTCGTCTGCTGCAAACCTTTCCGCAAGAAATGCCTATCTCCCAACTTGAAGCCGAAAATATGATGGAAGCAGTTGTGGATTGGATGGATGAAGATCCGGATGAAACTGGATCGGGGGGCGCAGAGGCTAATTATTATCAAGGTATGCCCGAACCCTACCTGCCTGCCAACGGCCCATTTCGCTCAGTCGATGAATTGCGTTTGGTTAGAGGCTTTAATGAGAAACCAGAGTTAGTGGAGCTACTACAACCTTATATCACCGTCCTGCCAAAACCAGGTTTAGGCTTGAGTGTGAATGATATTCCACCGGATAATCCTATGGGTTTGCCGGGGGTTAATCACCTGCGTTTGAGTATCAATAGTAAATCGCTACTGGTACCCTTAAGCGACCAACAGGCGCAAACTTTTTTGCTGTCACGCCCGGAGACGGGATACTCCACCGAAGCTGATTTTGGAGACTCCTGGCGTAAATCTATGGGCGATGAAATTGATTTGAGCGGATACAAAGTCAAAACAGAATATTTTTGGCTGGAATCAACAGTGCAGATGGGTGACCAACGGCGACAAATGCGCAGTTTAATGCAGAGAGAAAACACCAGCTTGAAAGTGATTCAGCGACGAATGATGTATGAATTACCGAGGGTGGTTCAGGGTAAAAAAGATAACGATTCAGAATTAAAACTTTAGGGTTGAGTATGTCAGCACAATTAGTTCTTTCGCTCTCATCCGTGCCAAACCAGTTTCGATGGTGTTGGCGCGATGCGCAGGGCAATACAGAAAAAGCTGTAACCGGTGATCAAGCGAAATTACAATCGGTGATCAATGCCCAGGGGAAATCCAGTATTGAAACCTGGTTAATTCTGCCCGGCGAAAAATGCGTAACACGAGAGCTGGAATACAACGAAAAAGAAAAAAAACATTTACGTAACCTTCTACCTTTTCAACTGGAAGAAAGTTTAATTGGCGATGTGGAAGACATTCATCTCGCTATAGCTTCCCCGCGAAACGGAAAAATTTCCATTGCCTATGCCGATAAAGATTGGATCAAAGAGCAAATTGAACGTATAAAAAATTTGGGATTGGATATTATTCGTTGTTCAGTTTTACCACTAATCTGGGGGCAAAATTCCGAAGCCAATGAATGGATAATGGCTATCTACGAACAGCAATTGCATGTGCACTATGGCGCAGATTTAGGTTTTTCTGTGCCGCTGTCACAATCGGCGCGAGCTTTGACATTGTTGTTGGCCGAAAGAAAACCCGAATCTATTATTTTGCGTGCCGCTGATGAAAGCAGTATTGCAGAATTGGAAAGTATTTTGCCTGCAGCATTACAAGAATTGCCGCGCACACATGAAATAAAAAGTTGGAATCAAAATCTTTCCATGACCAGTGTCGATCTTTGTCAGGGAGAATTTTCTCGTCGTCTTCCCGTTGAGCGTTGGTGGAAGTTGTGGAAAAGCGTGATGACCTTTGCCGGTATTTGTTTACTGATTGCATTGGTTTCTTTAATTATACAAATTCGTCAACTGAATAAAGAAAATTTACAAATTCGCGCAGCGACAGAAAAAGCCGCCCGATTGGCAATACCTCAAGGTAAATTAACTAATCCGGAAAGACAGGTCGCTAATTTATTGTCGCAATTGCAACCTACTCATCAATCAGCGGGTTTAATGGAGCTTCTGTCAATTAGCTTGCCTGCTGTAAGTCAGTCAGCCGATGTCAAAATTAAAGCCTTAAATTTTTCGCAAGAAACCGGCGAGCTAGCAATCAGTTTACAAGCCAAGGATTTCTCGGCCTTTGAAAAAATCACGAGTCAGTTAAAAGAACGTGGATTGTCAGCCGAAGTATTAAATGTCAACGCTCAAGGTGAAAGTCAAACGGCGCGTTTACGCATTCACAAGTAGGATTTTTTATGAATCAACTTTGGACTTTTTTAAATCAATACAATCGCCGCGAACAAACTATGTTGCTCGGGTTAGGTTTGATAATTGCGGTGTATCTGGTGTGGTTAGTGATTATTTCTCCGATCTATCACAAGCGCGATAATTTAATTCGCGGAAATCTGGTTGCCAGTGAATCCTTGGCAAAAGTACAAATGATGTCTGCGCAAATTCAATATCTGCGTAGTCAAGGTGCTCAGGCACACGCGGGTGAAAATATCAGTGGCTTGGTCGATTCCAGTTTGCGCGCAAACGGATTAAAAATGGATGGCTTTCAACCAGGCCCAACTGGTGATGTGCGTGTGCGTTTAGAGATGGCGCGCTACGACGCGCTTATGCAATGGCTTTATGATTTGGAAAATCGTCATGGCGTTAGCATTTTGGAATTGTCTCTAGCCGAATCGCGTGATGCCGGACTGGTCACCGCTAATATTCGATTACAAAAAAATTAATTAATGGGATTTTATGCCGCAAACTTCTTCAAAAATTAACACTGGCCGTTGGGTAATTTTAGGTGTAGTTGTTTTTATCTGTATTTCTATTAGTCGTGTTCCCGCAGATTGGGGCGGTTGGTTGTTAACACGTCAACCAGGGTTGGCCTTGACTGGACTCACTGGCAGTTTGTGGAATGGCCAAGCCAATGTCGCCAGCGTTACCTTGGACAATCAGACTGTGACCTTGGGTAAATTACAGTGGGATTTACAACTTCTCTCGCTATTCACATTATCTCCTTGTGTAAAAGTGACAACCTCTGGACAAGCGTCATTTAACGGTATGGTATGCGCCATGCGTAGTGGCGGCATCACAATAAAAGATGCTGACGCAACCTTACCCGCCAGTTTAGTTCAATCAAAAATTCCCGTTCCTATTGCGGGTAATTTTTCGGTCCATCTTTCTGATATGCAGTTGCGCGGAAATGTCTTGTATAAATTGGCTGGAAATTTAAATTGGACAGATGCTCAGGCGAGCAATGATGTACAGTGGATTCCTTTGGGAAGTTTTGCCGCAGAATTTACTGACAATGGAAAAAATGGCATACGTGCAAAAATATTTGATTTAGAAAGCGATGTTGATCTAGCGGTAGATCTGGAATTGCGTGCACCTAATGGCGGTAGCGCGAAAGGGCAGTTAGACGTACCTGAAACCATGATTGATCGCTATAAACTCGCTGACTTTCTCGCCTTTGTTGGTCCGCAATCCGGACATGAAAATGGCAAAACCCGCTATAACATTCAACAAGAATTTTAACTTGAAGGGTAAATTTTTCTCGCTTTACTCTTAGAGATATTTATATGCGAATATTAATGGTTATTTTTTTTCTTGTACTTGGCGATCTCTCTTTTGCGCAAGCTAAACCTAAATGGCATGGTGATGAACAAGCGATTATGGGAACGCGTATCGCTGTGCAATTATGGATGGCTGATGATAAAAAGGCCGAAAAAGCCATAGCCGCAGTTATGGATGAAATGCATCGTATTGATCAAGAATACAGTCCCTGGATTGAAACCAGTCAACTCTACAAATTGAATCAATCAGTTGCTACTGCAACAAAAGAATATCCGGTAAAAATTTCTGAAGAAATGAGTACAATCATTGAACGCAGTTTTTACTACAGCAAAATTACCGACGGTGCGTTTGATATCACGTTTGCATCAGTCGCTCGTTATTACGACTACCGCGCAAAATTAAAACCCAGTGATGCACAACGCGAAGCACTATTGCCCGCCATTAATTATCGACATATACATCTTGATCCAAAAACCCATATGGTTTGGTTTGATCACGATAAGGTTTATATTGATTTAGGTGGAATTGCCAAAGGTTATGCCTGCGATAGCGCTATTCGTATTTTGCAAAAAATGGGCATCACCAGCGCCAGTGTAACCGCAGGTGGCGATACACGATTGCTCGGCAATAAAATGGGCAAGCCCTGGATAGTGGGAATAAAAAATCCACGCAATGAAGAATCAATCGCCATTACCTTGCCGCTGGAAAATACCGCCTTATCCACATCCGGTGATTACGAACGTTATTTTATCGACGACAACGGCGAGCGCGTCCATCACATCATTAATCCAAAAACCGGAAAATCCACCAAAGGCATTATGAGCGTTACCATTCTCGGTGCCGAAGGAATTGATACAGATGCGCTTTCAACCAGCGTATTTATTTTAGGCGCAGAAAAAGGTTTAGCGCTGATCAATAAACTCCCCGGTTTCGATGCAATCATTATTACCGAAGAAGGTAAAGTCTTGTATAGCCAAGGGTTAATGCCGCCTGAAAGTTAAACTTGCCGTCTTATCCATTTATGTATAGTCTAAGTAGACATTTTTGGAGGTGGGCATGAAAGTCAGTGTTGTAGACTTAAGGTACAAAATGAATGATGTTCTCAAGGCGTTAGATCGCAATGAGGACGTGAATATTCTTTACCATGGCAAGTTAAAAGGCATTATTAAGGCACAGAGTTCGACAGTGAAAGGGAAAATAGCTGACCATCCATTTTTTGGTATGAGCAAATCAACAGAGTCTGTTGAAGATGAGATGAATAGATTGCGAGGCGGGAGGCATCTTGATGATTTTTGATACGGATATCTTTATTTGGGTGCAACGAGGGAATCTAAAAGCGGCTAAATTGATTGAAAAAGAAGCTCAACGATTTCTCTCTTTACAGACTTATCTTGAATTGCTTCAAGGCGCAAAAAATAAAACCCAACATGCCAATACACTAGGGTTTTTAAAAGACTTTGACTTTAAAGTATTACCCCTAACTGAAAATATTGGGCATAGGGCTGCTGTATATATAGAAGAATACGCAATGTCACATGGCCTACGTGCAGGTGATGCCATTATTGCGGCAACCGCAGTTGAAAATAATTTCCCACTTTGCAGCAGTAATACCAAGCATTTCAAAGCAGTTAAGGAATTAAAGCTGAAGCCTTTCAGTCCTTAATTTTCACCCAAATCTTTCATTGTACAAAAATAAACCTTGCCAAAAAGTTTCGATCGACTAGAATATCTTTCGTTTCGAAACTTACGGTAAGGAATCATGACTAAACGCAACACTCAACAACGTCGGCGAGCCATAGTAGAACGATTGAATTCTACGGGTGAAGTCAGCGTAGAGACGCTCTCAGAAGAGTTTGCTACCTCGGAAGTGACCATTCGTAAGGATTTGGCAGCGCTGGAATCCAATGGTTTATTGATGCGTCGTTATGGAGGCGCGGTTCCTGTCCCTCAGGAGCTGATTCAAGATCCTTCCGAAAAAGTTTCACCTCGAAAGCAATCCATAGCCAAAGCGGCAGCTCAACTGATCCGCGACCACAACCGTATCATTCTCGATAGCGGCAGCTCTACTACCTCCGCATTGCTTCCTGAGTTATCCCATAAGCAAGGATTGGTGGTAATGACCAATTCATTGAGTATTGCCAATGCACTGCGCGAACTGGAAAACGAACCAACTATATTAATGACTGGCGGTACCTGGGATCCAAAGTCCGAAGGTTTTCAGGGGCAGTTAGCTGAACAAATTTTACGTTCTTACAATTTTGATCAATTTTTTATTGGTGCTGATGGTTTGGATTTAGCGCGCGGCACCACTACCTTTAATGAACTTTATAGTTTAAGTCGAGTGATGGCTGAAGTGGCACGCGAAGTTATCGTGATGGCCGAGTCAGACAAAATTGGCCGCAAAATTCATAACCTGGAATTACCTTGGTCGATGATTAAAGTCTTAGTCACCGACGCAGATATTTCTACTCAAGATAAACAAACAATTGAACAACAAGGTGTGCAAGTTATTACAAGTTAACCCCCTCCCAACCTCCCCCTTCAAAAGAGGGAGGGGACTTGGCTAGGGTGGGTGTGTTTAATTATTTTTAAAATCTATTTTAATTCTCAAAGGAGATAATTATGTGTGGAATAGTTGGTGCTGTAGCACAACGTGATGTGGTGGATATTTTGGTAGAAGGATTACGTCGCCTGGAATATCGCGGATACGATTCTGCTGGTGTGGCAGTAGTCAATGCGGGCGGCGAATTACAACGTTTGCGTCGTCTTGGCAAAGTAAAAGAATTATCTGACGCGGTGAAATCATCGCCTACTCCTGGCGGTACAGGTATCGCACATACCCGTTGGGCAACTCACGGCGAACCTAGCGAACGCAATGCACATCCACATGTTTCCAAAGAACATATTGCGGTAGTGCACAATGGCATTATCGAAAATCACGCGCCTTTGCGCACACAATTACAAAGCGAAGGTTATGTTTTTACCTCTGATACAGATACAGAAGTCATCGCGCATTTAGTACAGAAAGAATTAAATCAAAATTCTGATTTGTTAACGGCTGTTCAAAAAACCGTAAAGCAATTACACGGTGCTTACGGCACAGTATTAATGGATAAAAATGATTCATCACGCTTGGTAGTTGCGCGCTCCGGTTCACCATTAGTTATTGGATTGGGTATTGGCGAAAACTTTATTGCATCAGATCAATTAGCTTTGTTGCCCGTGACTCGACGTTTTATCTTTTTGGAAGAAGGTGATGTTGCTGAAATCACTCGCACCAGTATTAAAATTTTTGATAAAGATGGCGTCGCTGTCGAGCGTCAAGTGCATGAATCAACGGCCAGTTATGACGCGGGCGATAAAGGTCAGTACCGCCATTTTATGTTGAAAGAAATTTACGAACAACCTAATGCTGTAGTGAATACATTGGAGGGTCGTTTAAGCAGTGAATCTGTTATGGATGAAACTTTTGGTAATGGCGCTGCGGAATTATTTAAAAAAGTAAAACATGTTCAAATAGTTGCCTGTGGCACTAGCTATCACTCAGCCATGGTTGCACGTTATTGGTTAGAAACTTTTTCCGGCATTTCGTGCAACGTAGAAATCGCCAGCGAATTCCGTTACAGAAAATCTTTTGTGCAACCAAACAGCATGGTCGTGACTATCAGTCAGTCAGGCGAAACTGCTGACACATTGGCGGCATTACGCTTGGCAAAAGAATTAGGATATTTAGGCAGTTTGTCTATTTGTAACGTTGCCGGTTCTTCATTAGTGCGCGAATCAGATTTAGCCTTTATGACACGCGCGGGGGCAGAAATTGGTGTGGCATCAACCAAAGCATTTACAACGCAATTAGTTGGCTTGGCGATGTTGGTGTTGGCAATTGGTAAATACAATGGATTGTCTGCCGCTGCACAAAAAGAGATGGTCGAAGCATTAAAAAATCTACCCGCAAAATTGGAAGAGTCTTTAGCCTTAGCACCAAAAATTGAAGCACTTGCAGAAGAATTTGCCGATAAACATCACGCATTATTTTTAGGTCGTGGCGATCAATATCCGATAGCAATGGAGGGCGCATTAAAGCTAAAAGAAATTTCTTACATTCACGCTGAAGCTTATGCGGCTGGCGAATTAAAACACGGCCCACTCGCGTTGATCGATGCACATATGCCAATTATTGTTGTCGCACCGAATAACGATTTGTTAGAAAAATTAAAATCCAACGTCGAAGAAGTTCGCGCACGCGGTGGTATTCTTTATGTATTCGCGGATGTCGATGCACACTTCAAATCCGACGCCACCATGCGTGTGATTAATGTCCCACATATTCACCCATGGCTTGCACCTATACTCTATACATTGCCTTTGCAATTGCTGAGTTATTACGTGGCAATTATTAAGGGAACCGATGTGGATCAGCCAAGGAATTTGGCGAAGAGTGTGACGGTGGAGTAGAAGTTAGTTTTTACTATATATATAGTGTGTATGCATGAACCTCTGATGACTAAGATATTAAGAGCGTGAGTCATAGAAAACTAGGCATACACAAAGGGGACTTCAATGGCAAATGGCAAAGTATTAAGACAACTTATAAAAGCAGGCGTCAGTGGTGATTCTGACGCTTTTCGCCGTGCATCTGAAGCAGTCATTCAAGATGAACGTCAGAAACAGCATCACCTATTGGCTAATGACCTTGAGCAAATGCTGTATGGCGAATATTTAAAACCTGTCAAACAAAACGGTAGAAGTGTGTTACCTGCCCCGCCCGCTGATAAAGAACGAGGGCTTTCTTTGCTGGACATACGTCAGCCTCAAAGACCATTAGAAGAGATGATCTTACAGGAGTCCAGTAATGCCGCAATTGAAGAATTACTGGAAGAGCATCGACGTGCTGATGTGCTGCGAAGTTTTGGTATGAAACCGACCGGAAAAATTATTTTTTATGGGCCTCCAGGCTGCGGCAAAACCTTAGCAGCAGAGGTGATTGCGTTTGAGCTTGATTTGCCATTAGCAATAGTTCGTCTTGATGCATTGGTTTCATCATTTTTGGGTGAAACAGCCGCTAATCTTCGGAAGGTGTTTGATTTCATCGCTGAATACCCAATGGTTGCGTTGTTTGACGAGTTTGATGCAATCGGAAAAGAGCGATCTGATTCTGGTGAGCATGGTGAGTTACGTCGCGTAGTGAATGCAGTACTTCAAATGATGGATTCTTATCAGGGTAAAAGCCTCATTTTGGCAGCTACCAATCATGAGCAGATTTTAGATGGCGCTATTTGGCGTCGCTTTGATGAGACGATTAATTTTCCTCTGCCTAACGCACAACAAGTACAACAAATACTTTCACTAAAACTTCGTGGCGTTCGTAGACAATTCGAACTAGATGAGAAACCGCTTCTAGGTTTATTTAGCAAGCGTAGTGGAGCAGATATCGAAAGAATAGTACGTAGAGCGGTTAAGCGAATGATTTTACGGAGTCAGGAATTTTTAACCGTTAAAGATTTGAAACAGGCTGCATCACGGGAAGATTAATTAAGACTCAATAAGGACAGAATATGGCTGACTTTGAACATCTCAGGATCGAGAAAGAACCACTCGAAAATGATCGCCGCACACGAAAAATAAATATGCCTCGCCACCCAAGGGGTGACCTTGGTGGGCATGGCCAGAAGCTAACAAATGATTTAACCCAAGCCTTCCAGTTTGCTCGGCAGCAGCAAACATCACGCCCTGGTAATTTTGTACTGAAGTTACGTTACGTTGGGCATCTCGATATTAGCCATTTGCACAGACATGGTATTGAGTTTGTAAGCCAAGAAGACAATCAAATTTGTGTAGTATTTGCGGACGAAACCGGACTCGCTATGTTCGCAGATCATTTGCAACGTTTGGGATTAGACAATGCTGAGCTGACATACAAGCAAATTCTTGAAGCGATAGATGGCATCGATAACTGGACAAGTGAAGATCGTAAAAGCTGGGCCATCAAGAAAAAGGGCTTGCCGGAGAGTGAGCAGTATTTGTTGGATGTTGAACTCTGGCCTGTTGCAGTTGCTCATCACCCAAATCGATTAAGTGTTTGCGAAGCCTTCGAGCGTTGGTTAACTCAGAACAATATCAGCCGTAAGGATAAAGTAAATCTCGATAGTTTAATTATGTATCGAGTGTCGGTTAACTCTGCACAGGCTGACGCACTTCTAAATCACACTGATGTAAGACTGGTAGATATTCCGCCTGAAAGTGGTATCCACTATAGCCAATTAAATTGCGATATTGAAAATTTACCGGAGGGTATTCCATCTCCTTCACCGAAAGCGGCTAGGGTTTGTGTTCTTGATAGTGGAGTTGCAACTAACCACCCATTGTTAGCGCCAGCAATCGCTGAAAGTGTTAATTTCATCGGCGGTGAGGACGGCGGTGATTTAAATGGCCATGGCACTGCTGTTTCGGGCATTGTACTTTACGGTGATCTTGAAGCGTGTAATACAACCAATTTTTGGAAGCCAGAGCTTTTAATCTTCAATGGCAAAATTCTGGATGACAATGCTGAGTTTAATGAAGCATCTATCGAAAAAACGTTGGTGGACGCGGTAACTTATTTCGTTGAAGAACACCAATGTCGAATTTTTAATTTATCTATAGGTAATGCAAATGCTCCTTATGACAACCGTCATATTCGAGGTATTGCTTATGTATTGGATAAATTAGCGAGAGATTTAAATATTTTATTTGTTGTTTCGGCAGGAAATTTTTCTGGCTCTACTGATCCAAATGTGCCGAAAAATAGTTGGAGAGATGAGTATCCAGAATATTTGTTGGCCGATGCAAGCGTTATAATCGACCCTGCTCCCGCACTCAATGTACTGACCGTAGGTAGCTTGGCTCGTCACAATGCTACCTTTGATGCACAAAGATATCCTGAAATTGGACAATTAGCTCCAGCCTCCGAAAATCAACCATCTCCATTTACTCGCCATGGTCCTTCCATAAAAGGTGCAATCAAACCTGAGTTGGTTGCTGTCGGCGGTAATCTCGCTGTTGCAATGAGAACGGGTGATGAGCATCGTGCGGTGATGCGAGGTTTGGGTGTGCTTACCTGCAATAATAAATTTATTGGCAATACATTATTCAGTGAAATAAGCGGTACCAGTTTTGCGGCACCTTATATCACCCATCTTGCTGGTCGCGTTCTTAATAATTACCCTAAAGCATCGGCTAATTTGCTGCGAGCACTATTAGTGAATCATGCAAATATGCTTCCTGAAATTGAAAACAGCTTTCCTGATGAAATGAAGCAAATGTATAAAACTGAAACTGACCGTGATGCGAATAGAGATATTGCAGGATATGGCGTCATTGAAGAAGGAGAACTGTTTCGATCCTCACAGAATGCCGTTGTTATAATGGCCGAGGAAAAGATTGAAAACAATTCCCATCATTTTTTTGAATTACCATTACCCGTAGAGTTTCTAAGATCACAGCGTGCAGCTCGGGAGATTAGAGTAACTTTGGCTTATTGTCCTGCGGTAAGAACCACAAGAATTGATTACGTTGCAACAAAAATTCACTTCAAATTAATCAAAGATACTTCTCTTGAAGCCGTTGAACGACATTTCAATCATGATACTCAAACCGAAACTTCGACCAGAAAAGAATGTGCAATAAGCAACAGAGATATCAGTGAAGAGTTGAGAGGTAAAGGTACTGTTCAATCTTCAACTTGGCGTATTCGACAGCCAAATCCTACAGAAAAATGGTTTGTGGTAGTTACTCGCCAAGACAAAGAGTGGGGTGAGTCGATGAGTTTCGAACAAGAAGATTACGCGCTGGTTGTCACACTAACTGATCGCGAAAACGAAAATGCACGGCTGTATACCCAAATATCACAACGTATAGAGCAGAAAGTGAGAGCACGAGCTAATAGCTAGTCAATATTAAATAGAAACAGAAAATTTTCTATGCATAAAGAGCTTATTAAAAAATGGTCATCATCGTGCGGAATCATTGGCGTGACTTAGCCATAATAAAGATCTGATTTTTGGCGGCCAAATGAATCGGTTTTATTCGTTGAATGTTATGAAGAAGAGCATTTTCCAACAGACAAACTAAAACTTTAATATGAAAATACAACTTTTTAGCGATCTACATATAGAATTTGAAGATCTCAGCATTTTATGTGAAGACGCTGATGTTGTTGTTTTTGCGGGTGACATTCATTTGGGGACAAAAGGTGTTGAGTGGATCAAACGACAAAACATTAATTGTCCTATTATTTATGTTTTAGGAAATCATGAATATTACAAACAATCACATCCTGGTCTTATACAAAAAGTTAGTGATGCGGTACAAAATTCCAATATTCATTTTCTTGAGAATAAATCTATAACAATTGATAAGGTCTGTTTTCATGGAGCTACGTTATGGACAGATTTTGAATTATTTGGTGATCCGCGATTGGCAGGTTATGAATGCCAACAAGTGATGACAGATTTTAAAAAAATTAGAAAGGAGCCTTCCTATTCAAAATTGCGATCTATTGATGTCGCCACTATTCATTTCAATTCCAAGCTTTGGTTAGAGCAAAGTTTAAATCAATCTACAGCTTTAAAAAATGTAGTTGTTACGCACCATGCGCCGAGTAAAAAATCCATTCCAGATCACTATAAAACCAATATTGTGTCTGCTGCCTATGCATCTAACCTCGATGGCTTTATTGAAGAACATAAGCCTGACTTTTGGTTGCATGGTCACTTACATAACAGTTTGGATTATCAAATAGGGGCGTGTAGGGTTATTTGCAATCCAAGAGGATATAGCGACGAACGAAATCCTGAATTTCAAACAAATTTAATAATTGAATTATAAAAATTAAATAAATCTCGCGTGAATTTATTTACCCTCAATCGTCGCAAGGTGTTTCGTTACTTTCCTTAAAGGCACTTGCACGCTCGTATTCGATTGGCCGAATCTCAAAAGAAAGACCACAAGCTACGCAAGGATTTTGAGTCATCATGGTTGCCGCTTCTTGCAAGTTGGCGGCTATGATGAACCAGTAACCACCAATCACTTCTTTGGTTTCAGTGAAGGGGCCATCGGTGATGCCTGATCGTGAAACCAGTTTTCCTTCTGTTGTCAGTCTATGACCGGGTTCGAACTTACCTTCGGCGACGAGTTGGTTATACCAGATGTAGAAATCATCAATAGCCGTTTGAATTTCTTCCGGTGATTTATTTTTATCCCAATGACCGCGCGAAAGAAGCAGGTATTTTGATTTCGTTGATGTATTTGACATTAAATTCCCCGAGTAACTTGTGACTCAACCGCGACGCGCTGTTTCAATTGCGGCTATGTTTATCTTTCCCATTTCCATCATTGCGTCGAACGCGCGTTTGGCGGCGGCGGGATCAGGGTCGGTAATCGCTTCCATCAACGCGATAGGTGTAATCTGCCATGACAAACCCCATTTGTCTTTGCACCAACCACATGCGCTTTCTTCGCCGCCGTTGTTGACAATTGCATTCCAGTAACGATCCGTTTCGATTTGATCAACTGTTGAGACTTGAAATGAAAACGCTTCGCTGTGCTTAAACGTAGGCCCGCCATTGAGACCAAGACAGGGAATGCCCATTACCGTAAATTCAACTGTTAACACTTTGCCTTGTTTTCCTGATGGATAATCTCCCGGTGCGAAATACACTGCACCCACACAGGAATCAGGAAAAGTCTTGGCGTAAAATTTCGCTGCATCTTCTGCGTCGTCGTCGTACCAAAGACAAATGGTATTTTTTGCTGGTTTTATCATTACATTTTTCCTCTAAAATAAATTGTTACAGGTTAATCGAATGAAGCAAAGCCAAATCGACACTAAACAAATTATTTTTAAACTTTTTGATGTCGAATCGTTCGACAGAATTTATTTGAAGGATATTGGATCAAGCGAATTTAAGATTTGGAATCAATCTTGTGTGAGCCGAAGTGCTTTGCATGGACGCCAGTGAATGTTTTCATTGGCGTTCGCCCGGCTAGGGTTCAACCCCAAATGAGGGTAAATCTGAAGCTTTATCGCGCTCGCGCTTGCGCCCAATCCTGCTGCCCAGCATACGCGCCAGTTTCTGAGCCGCGCCTTGTATCGCTTGCTCCATAGTCGGCGCATGGTCCATCACCGCCACGGGCTGCCGACCTTCGAGACTAGCTTCGAGCATACAGCGCTGATAATGCGGCCCATCTTTTCCGCCACGCCTATCGCTCAAGTGAACGTCCACTCGCGTAATCTCTTCTTTAAAACGTTCCAGCGCTCCCTCGAGCGAAGTGCTAAGGTGAGCCGAGAGGGCTTCATTCCCATGGATGCTGGCGTCACTATTTAATTGAATCTTCATGGAGTTCTCCTTAAGCGGATAACGCGGAGGTCCCAATGAATCTCCGCAGCTAAACGCACCTAGCTCACATGATCCCAGCAGACAGTCTCAACTTCGGTGCGTTAGCAGACAGAATGAGCGCAAAAGATGGATGTGGATTGAGTTGGTCTTTTTTACTTATGCATAGAAAGAAAAGACAGCTTTGATAAAGTTTAGCGAAGGATCAAGTCAGATATGACCGTTACTCAAACATCCTTGAATGTTTGAGCGGCGGCCTTGGGTGCTAACTTAGATATTTTCATTCCAGCCGTAAGAAATGATCTCTGAACCACCATAAATTTTGCAGTACAGCTCCATAGTGCCACTATTGTCCTCGCGCACTTCCAGATTCATGCTTTTAATTTTTCCTTTTGAGTTTGCGGTTTCACTATCGTTGTACACATTCTCTCCTGACTTTGTGTAAGTAAACACAGCGCAATATACCTCCCCCTGGTAGTAAATATTGAGCGTAGTCTTTGATTCAGACATATCGTCATTGAGTATCGGGCATACGACACTAAGTACATGAGAAGATTTAGAATTGGTATTTTTAAGAATGCCTCCCTTAATTCGCCCTATATAATCGGCATCACGGGCATATTCCGGTAAACAAGCAGAACCAATACTTCGTTTTCCATCGGACGCGGTAGCAGAAGTGGACAAGCAGGATGCAAGTATGGCAAAACAGATCATTATCTTTTTCATTTTTTGTTATCTCTAATTAGAAGTTAAAAAGCGCAGAAACCCCAAAAGGTAAATGCCTGAGTGAGCACGAAGAATAATCACTCCATTTTGTTAGGTAAATCCCGTCGTATCAAAGATGTGAACTATGGCCGTTGAGTTCCGGAATGATTAAAGAAGTTATTTTTGTGAATCGGTTGATAAATGCATATCTTGTGTAGGGCGGGTCTGGACCCGCGTTGAACTGGAAATTTCTTAATGGCCGGATTACTTGGCAAACTCTATATTGTTAAATATGTCATTAAGTTCCATTTCTTCTGTTTCAGATGAGTAGGTTAAAACAAATACCAACGCGTAATCGTTAAATATTGCTGCGTAATATTTTTGATAAACCATTGTGTTTTGAATTTCAATTTTAGCAGGCATAACATCAAACGAAACGCCAGAAATAACTGTCGTATAGCCAGCATCTGGAAATTGATATTCTACCTGCCCCGACTCAAGAAATTTTCTGGTATGAAAAAGATAATCAGACCCTTTTTTTATGCCGGGTGCCTGGGAAACTTTCTCCGCTACTGAAATAAAACTAGGATTAAATGGAACCGGCTGGCCTTGCTCAAATTTGAAAAATGAAATCAGGTTTACTGTCGTTTTTTCTGATTCTTTTAACGCGGCTTTAAGATTTTTATCTTCACCCGCAATTAAATCCGCGCCTCTTTTTGACAATTCCTCCAAGGCAGCTTGGCTTTGTACCACCCAATCTGATGGAGCTTTAATCGTCATTTTAAAATAACTATTTGTGTAGACACCATCCTTAATGGTTCCATAGTTAATCTCTTCTGCAGCCTTTTTGGTGTCGCAACCAAATAATAGAAAACAGGCGAAGATAATTAAAGTGATTGTTTTTAGCATTGATGAAATATCCTATGTAAATGAATTGCATTCTTGTGTAGGGCGGGTCTAGACCCGCGTTAGGTCTATTGCAAAAGCTCCTGAATCCCTAGTTTTTCAGCAAAACTTTTGTTACGTCTATGAGCGCGAGCATGCACCGAAGAAAGTTTAATGATTTCTATTTGTGCATTGGCGATGTTATTTCTATTTGAATCCCTTGAAACTATAGGAATGTTAGATCTAATCCAATCGCCATTTACAGTTTCTTTGTAATCACCATCAAGATCAATCGAATTAATATTTTCACCTATTAGATAACAATAAAAACCCCTAATTTTTTTAGCTCCGAAATTAGCAATCAATGTGCAATATTTTGTTAGTTGGTTTAAATGATCTGACAAATCAACATTTGGTTCCTTGAATTCTACGAGCAAGCATTTTTCTTCGTTTGAATATAAAAATATATCAGGCCTTCTTGATAGCTTTAAATTTAAGGCATCAATAGATTCTTTTGGAACATCTATAAGCAATAAATTTCCGTCATCAGTCTTTATCTGATTAAGTGGAACATCAGAGCAGCCATCGAAATGCATAAATTCTTCATTCAATATCCATAAGTCATTTAATCTATGAGTGCTTGTGCTTTTTCTTTTGAAAATAAGATCATGGATTAAGCTCTCTCGGTTTTTATTTTTACCTGGTGATTTTGGATTAATTTGATACTCCAGTTCTTCATCAATAATTTTCTTTAATATGTTTGTAATCATCTCTCTTCTGATGATATACCTGCTCAACTCCTCTTTATTTTGTTCTTCGACAAGCTTCGACAGCTCTTCAGTTTTTTGTTTTATGTCTTCTTGATAGTCATTAGTAGTTGGATCTAATTTCTTTAAACTCTCAAATAACTTTTTAGCCTTGAAGCCCTTTTCTGCAAGTTCATCTGATTGAGCTTTATAGAGCTTTTTAGTAATAGTAAATTCAGTGTCACTTATTCCAATTTTAGCCTTTTCGATTGCATCGGTAGGTATTCCATGAGCTTTTGCTATAGATTCAATGTCTCGCTTTTGCTCTTGCTGAATATCCACAACATCCTTATAAATTCCGGGAATGGCTTTGTTTACCTGTTCGTATATTGAATCAAAAATAATATATTCTTGATCCGAACTGATAAACATATCATCTAATTTTTGTTCAATTTCTTTCCTGTCCGGAAATGTAAAGCTATCAACAGAATCACTAACATTATTTGAATCATCGAGCACATCTCCATAAAAAGCAGTCAGAAATCTACTGCCTTTTATGTGATCATTCTTTTTCAATTTTTCAAATCGAATCGATTGAACAGGGATATCCTTACTGCACAGAAATATGCCATTTTGCCCGAGTTCAGCTTCATCTAATACAAAGTGAGCCCACTTAATAATTTCTGTTTTATCTTTAATAATCTCTAATTCACGCTTGCCACTCTTGGCATAACCAACTTTCATGTATGGGATTTTTATGATTCCTTCACTTTTTGGGCTAGGAATGCTATCCGGATCTATCATTCGTTCATCAAGATGCTCGTTATTTTCAAAAAAAATTATCTTTATTGCTGGAACTTGGAATCCTGCTTTTTTCTTATCGAGATAAAATCTAAGCAGAAAATGATTTTTTATTGATGAGGCAACTTCTTCTATCGATATTTGAGCAAAGTAGTCTTTTTCCGTACTGTTTGCTGAATATTCACTTAAAAGAACTGAGGTTATTTGATTTTGAATAGTTTCGCTTGGTTCATAGGATTCTTTAGCAAGAAAATTGGTTTTATGGCAATCAAGTGTGCGTTGATGAAATTTACCTCCTTCTTCAAATATACTATCAATCCGAATCCTATGGAAACGATGAAAATATTGCAGCCTGCCAGTACCTCTATTGTCATAGCCTTTACTTTTATCAAAAAACTCGCGAAAGCGATTATAATTCTCCTCAATAAACCCGGCTCCATTATCAATAATTTCTATGCTCTCTAAGTCCTTATGATCAGCTAACAAACCTGAAAAATAGAATCGCACTTCTATTTCGCCAGCAATTTTTTGGTGTTCGCCAGTTCTTTGAGCCAAAGCCTCCAGAGAATTTGTTATCGCCTCATATATTGGCGCAAGTGGGTTTTTGGACATTTTTATCAAGTCCATAGCACCATTGAGATTCATAAATGCTTTATTGATAGCCACTTTTACTACTCCATACTATTCTTGGGCACAATTATTTAAACTGAGTAAACGGAAAGTCCAATAGCGTAACTTACGCCTGAAAATTTAAGCTAACTACATAAATATATTGTGAAAAAAATCAAAATTTACTCTTCCAACACTTGCAAACACTCCCCAATACACCCATCACAAATAAAAACATCTGAATCCGGCGCGGCAATTAATTTTTTAACTTGATCACTACGCAGTTTGCAAAAAGAACATTTAGGTAATGCTTCGAGTTCTTTTTTTCGGGCAAGTTTATTCAGTGCTTTTTCTTCTATTTGTTGAATGCGTTCCCTTACCACATCGAATTGCTTATTCACTTCTTCTATTGAAGTATCGGATAAAAGAGTGTTGCCAAATTTTTCTTTTAATATTTTTGCTTCTTCTATTGTTAGGTCGGCAAGTAACTCTCTAACAGCTTCCATATTTTCTTGGATGTTATTATCGTCGTCGCTCATCATCACTCCCGTAATTATCACTTCGGACACGCGGGTCTTGACCCACCCTACAGAAACTAAACCTACTTCTCCACCCGATTAATTTTTCCACCCGTAACTTCCCACACGCCTGATGCTGTTCCTACATAAATAGGTTTGTTGTGATAGCGACTTAGGAATACATGAAATTCTGTTGGTTCGTTTGACATAAGATGCGTGGCATATGGAATGCCGTCGTTTGATATTGGAATGAACAAGCAAGTTTTACTGGAGGCTTCTATGTCAATAAGATCGTTGGTGCCGAGTTTGAAACGAAAGCGCATGTGGCGACCAATTTGAAAACCATCTTGGCGATCCAGAATTAAATAAATGTTTTCGGTTTGGCCTTTAGTGTCATAAACAGAAACGGCTTTGTAATTTCCTTCACAACGTAAATCCTTGAGCATTCTGAGTAGATCGGCTTCGCGGGAAGTATAAGGATCGGTTGCATCGGCTGAATGCATCGCTTTGTTTAATTCCGCACCTATTCGTTCCGCATAAGCAATTTTTTGCAGATCAGGTTGAGGTTTCTCTTTTTCAGATACGGATTTTACTGGATCAGATACAGTTTTTATTGGAGTTGTGCCACTACAGGCTGTGAGCAGTATTGATGACATCAAGATTGTTATTATCAGCTTCATATTCCCTCGCTTATGTTTTTAGAAATTATTGGCGATCAATCTATCAACATATTAATAAAAAAGTAACTCTACTTCGCACACGCGGGTCTAGACCCGCCCTACAAAAGGCAATTCAACCGCTCCACTTGGTTTTTCGTAACAAGCCCCCATTATCCCAAGTATGTCCAGTGCTAGCCGAGTATATACAAGGCCTGTAGGGAAATGGATTAATTGAGGGCAACAAATTCGTGAACTATCATTTTTAATGTTTTACAATCGCGCCCTCGTCCGATGCGCGTCAGCATCACCCCAAGCGACACCCAGAGGCCTTCTGCCAGCAAGTGAAATTCCCCTTTTTTGACAATGTGGAGAATCCATGAAATTTCGCTTTCCTATCGTCATCATCGATGAAGATTTCCGCTCAGAAAACACCTCTGGGCTTGGTATTCGGGCCTTGGCCGATGCTATTGAGAAAGAGAACTGGGAGGTATTGGGGGTTACCAGCTATGGTGATTTGTCCCAGTTTGCCCAGCAACAATCGCGAGCGTCAGCCTTTATTCTGTCTATAGATGACGAAGAATTCGGGGCTGGATCGCAAGAAGAAACTGATCACGCACTTAAGTCGCTGCGCGCGTTTGTCGAAGAAATTCGCTACAAGAACGCCGACATCCCTATTTATCTCTATGGTGAGACACGCACATCGCGCCATATCCCAAATGATATCTTGCGTGAACTGCATGGCTTTATTCACATGTTCGAAGACACGCCGGAGTTTGTGGCGCGACATATTATTCGCGAAGCTAAGTCCTATCTTGACGGATTGGCTCCACCCTTTTTCCGCGCCTTGGTGCACTACGCAAACGATGGTTCTTATTCCTGGCATTGCCCTGGGCATTCTGGCGGTGTTGCTTTTTTAAAATCACCTATAGGGCAAATGTTTCACCAATTCTTTGGTGAAAATATGTTGCGCGCGGATGTGTGTAATGCGGTTGAAGAGTTGGGGCAGTTGTTGGATCACACAGGCCCGATTGCCGCGTCTGAACGTAATGCGGCACGCATTTTTAACGCGGATCATTGTTATTTCGTGACCAACGGTACTTCAACATCGAACAAGATGGTCTGGCACTCAACAGTTGCGCCGGGTGATATCGTGGTGGTGGATCGCAACTGCCATAAATCCATTTTGCATTCGATTATAATGACCGGCGCGATTCCGGTATTTTTAATGCCGACACGTAATCACCTCGGCATTATCGGTCCAATTCCCCTCGAAGAATTTACACCGGAAAGTATTGCCCGAAAAATCGAAGCCAATCCTTTTGCACGCGCGGCGAAAAATAAAAAGCCACGCATTTTGACTATCACTCAATCAACTTACGACGGAGTAATTTACAACGTCGAAACGTTGAAAGAAATGCTCGATGGAAAAATCGATACTTTACATTTTGACGAAGCCTGGTTGCCGCACGCGACTTTCCACGACTTCTATAAAAATATGCATGCGATTGGTAAGGATCGTCCCCGCGCAAAAGAGTCGATGATTTTTTCAACTCAATCAACGCATAAATTATTGGCGGGTTTATCACAAGCGTCACAAGTTTTGGTGCGCGAATCAGAAACCGTGAAGTTGGATCAAGATGCATTTAATGAAGCCTATTTAATGCATACATCGACATCGCCACAATATTCGATCATTGCGTCTTGCGATATTGCTGCTGCCATGATGGAAGCGCCCGGTGGACATGCATTAGTAGAAGAATCCATTTTAGAAGCTCTGGATTTCCGTCGCGCCATGAAAAAAGTTGACGCAGAATGGGGACAAGATTGGTGGTTCCAGGTTTGGGGTCCGGACGAATTTTCTGCTGACGGCATTGGCGAACGCGATGATTGGATTTTGCGCAGCGACGATAACTGGCATGGCTTCGGAAAATTAGCAACAGGTTTCAATATGTTGGACCCCATCAAGGCCACTATTGTTAACCCCGGTCTTTCAGTAAAAGGAGATTTCAGTGAAACTGGAATACCAGCATCAATCGTCACTAAATATTTGGCAGAGAATGGCGTCATCATTGAAAAATGCGGCCTCTATTCTTTCTTTATTATGTTCACTATCGGCATCACTAAAGGCCGTTGGAATACGCTGCTGACAGCCTTGCAACAATTCAAAGATGATTACGATAAAAATCAACCAATGTGGCGCATCATGCCAGAATTTGCTTTGGCAAATCCGCGTTATGAACGCATGGGCTTGCGTGATTTGTGTCAACAAATTCATGATTTCTACAGAAATTATGATGTTGCACGTTTAACGACTGAAATGTATTTGTCTGACATGCAACCGGCAATGAAACCCTCTGACGCTTTCGCCAAAATGGCGCACCGCGAAATCGAGCGAGTGCCGATTGAGGAGTTGGAAGGTCGCATCACCTCTATTTTGTTGACGCCTTATCCACCAGGAATTCCGCTGTTAATTCCTGGCGAACGCTTTAACAAAACCATTGTGGACTATTTAAAATTTGCCCGCGACTTCAACGAAAAATTCCCCGGTTTCGAAACCGATGTTCACGGCTTGGTGAAACGCGAGGTAGATGGAAAAAGAGACTATTTTGTGGACTGTGTATTGTAGTGATTTTAAAAAGCCATCCGGGAGGATGGCTTTTTTGTTTGTGAGTTCTTACATATGAATAATAATCCGCTAAAAGAAAATGGTTTTGTTATTGCCATCATTTGTATTTCACTCATCATCCGGCATAGAATTAATTGCAGCTTGTCGCGTCGCCGTTAACACATCAATATGCTGATTGCCCCACTTCTCGAGTGCAGCGATGATAGGGGTGAGTGATTTTCCGAATTCGGTTATTGAATATTCGACTTTCGGCGGAACTTCTGCAAAGACTTTTCGTTCTATCACACCGTCCATTTCCAGCTCGCGCAGTTGACGTGTCAGCATGCGTTGAGTGACCGATGGAATTATTTTTCGTAATTCATTAAAACGTTTGGTGCCGTCTTGTAAATGGTAAAGCACTACACCTTTCCATTTCCCGCCAATCACTTCTATCGCGGCTTCAACCGCGCAGCCAAAATTGCAATTGTAATTTTCGTGTCTCATATCATTCTTCGGTATACAAATGGATACTTACAGACAGAATTGTGCGTTCTTGCGCGATTGCATCTGTCTCACTAGACTCGCGTTGTTTATATCAGCTTAGAAGAGAAGAGTCATTATGAAAGCCATAGTATTTAGTAAATCCATGAATCCAGACGACAACGAGTCATTGGAATTAATTGATGCGCCAAAACCCAATGCAGCAGGGCGAGACATTTTGGTGAAGGTTGAAGCGATTTCAATCAATCCGGTCGACTATAAAGTTCGTCAAGGTGGAAGTCTCGCAGGTGGTGATTATCGAATATTGGGTTGGGATGCAGCGGGCATTGTTGAAGCTGTCGGCGAGCAAGTCAGTTTATTTAAACCGGGCGATCAGGTTTTTTATGCGGGTGATATTACTCGCGCAGGTTCTAACGCAGAGTTTCAGTTGGTGGATGAACGATTGGTTGCAACAAAACCAACTTCACTGAACTTTGCTGAAGCCGCCGCTATTCCCTTAACTGCCATAACGGCGTGGGAATTATTGTTTGACCGCCTGCGTGTGAATACAGAAGCGAACAAAAAATTATTAGTAGTAGGTGGCGCTGGGGGTGTAGGTTCCATTTTAATTCAGATTGTAAAAGCGCTCACGAATTTGGAAATCATCGCAACTGCTTCACGCGAAGAATCCATTCATTGGGTTAAATCGCTGGGTGCTGACAGAGTAATCAATCACCACCAATCTTTTGTTGATCAACTGGGGACAAATTCTGTGGACTATGCCGTTAGCCTGACAAATAGCAGTCATCATTTGCCGGGGTTGGCAGAAGTTATCAAGCCACAAGGGCAATTGGGTGTGATAGATAATGCTGCCGTTATGAATGTCACACCATTTCAAAACAAAAGTATTTCATTTCATTGGGAATTAATGTTTACGCGGTCTCTATTTCAAACAGAAGATATGCAAGAGCAACATAATTTATTAACTCATGTAGCAGAGTTAATTGATGCAGGTAAAATTAAAACAACTATGACTCAACACTTAGGAAAAATAAATCCCGAAAATATTATGCGAGGTCATCAAATCGCAAAAGCAGGAACAGCAATTGGTAAAATGGTATTGGAAGGATTCTAAGTGTTAAATCAGTGTTATTTTATTTGGCAATGAAGATGGCATTAGGCCAAGATAATATTGCTTGATATAAGTTGCGCTAGAGCATATCCATTTAATGAATGAGTATCTGGTAGTTGGAGAATTATCAGTTCGCAGTTGTTGCGCTCCTCCAAAAAAGCTGACCCATTATGGCATCGGATTTTACTTTTGAATGGAATGATTTGTATTTTCCCCGAAGCATCCATTCAAATTAAATCCGGTACTAGATCTCATCTTCTAAATTTCTATTGCTATTCGAATCTGGTATTCAACGCCATTGACAATTTCCGACAACTGAATACTTATCCTCCTTTAAGATGACCGCGTGATGACAATCACACATAAAAATTAAATAAATCCCTTGTGTGCGCTATCGAACAGAATCGATTGTGCTGAGCACACAAAATCACACGCTAAATGTTTTGCATGGTTTTGATATGAATTCTGCATGGCATTTTCTGGTGCAAATTAAAAAGTTTTTTTGCATTAAATTTTGGCTAAATGCTCAAAAAAATATGATTTTTCAAAATAGTCAACGATTTTCAAACAGCTAAATTGGTATTTATTTTTGATAGATTGTATGAAAACAAACAATTTGAACCACAAGGTTGCATCGCGCTCCAAAAATGGGCATATCACTGATTTTAAATTTGTGATTTAAATTTGATTTTTATTGTATTGCGGGAGCATTATGTTTGCACTGAGGATAGATTTTTTAGTCAAACTGTTTATTAGTTCTTATGTAAATATATTGATCAATTATACAGAGAAGACATTTTATGTTTAATGAATCTAACCCTAAATCTATCGTGGATTTACATTTTTTTGATACTAAAAAAATTCCCGGGATCCGCCTCCAACATTCCACTATTCTCGCATTTTCACGCATAGTCGACATAATAATCGTCGCACTTTGTCTTTGGGTAACGAATCAATATGTGGGACATAGTTGGGGAAATTCCGAATCATTTATGGCCACTATAGCCGCGTTATTATTTACGGTTTTTGCTGAAGCGCATGAAATTTATTACCTATGGAATGGCTATAGCACTATCGGATTGGCACAACGATTATTGATCGCCTGGTGCTTTACTGGCGTGCTCTTGATATGTTCACTGTTGATATTTTTTGATCTTGGAACAATCAATATTCTCGGTGTGGTTGCCTGGTTATGTTTAACTCCCGCTGCACTCATCAGTTTTCATGCAGGGCGTAGAAAACTATTGGAACAATTGCGCGGCAAGTCGACCGTGTTGCGGCGAGTAGCAATTATTGGTGCTAACGAACTTGCTGAAAGATTAACGAAAAGTTTGGATAGCATGCCTTGGTTTGGTTATCGATTAGTAGGAATTTATGATGACAGGGACAGACTTCGTGAGGATACAGGTGATAGTTCCAGATCATCAATCACACGAACAAATAATGCAGATTTAGAAAATCTCTATATGGATGCACATGAAGGAAAAGTCGATATGATTTTTATCACTTTGCCTCTACGAGCAGAAATGCGAACAAAAGCCATTATTGAAAGGCTTTCAGATACAACTGTCTCCGCTTACATAGTGCCTGATGTATTTAGTTTTAATTTATTACATTCTCGCCTTACTTGTTTTCAGGGCATTCCAGCTTTAAGTATTTATGACTCACCTTTGGCCGACTATGGTTGGTTAAAAAGAATTGAAGATCTGATGCTGAGTTTAGGTCTGTTAGCTTTATTTTCACTACCCATGTTACTAATTGCGTTGGGAATCAAATTAACATCCAAAGGCCCAATTTTTTTCAGGCAAACACGCTATGGAATGGGTGGTGAAAAAATTAAAGTGTGGAAATTTCGTTCGATGACGGTAATGGAAGAGGGTGCGCAGGTAAATCAAGCTCAACGACACGACCCACGCATAACTCCCTTTGGTGGATTTTTACGAAGGACTTCTTTGGATGAATTGCCACAATTATTTAACGTCGTATCAGGCAGTATGTCATTGGTTGGTCCCAGGCCGCATGCGGTTTCACACAATGAATATTATCGTGGATTAATTAAAGGTTACATGCTGCGTCACAAAGTAAAACCGGGAATTACCGGATTAGCACAAGTGAGCGGATTTCGCGGCGAAACTGAAACAGTAGACAAGATGGCAGGACGCGTGACCTGTGATTTGCAGTACATCAGTAATTGGTCTTTGTTATTGGATTTTAAAATTCTCTGGCGAACACTGTTTAAAGGTTTCATAAGCGAACAAGCTTATTAAGAGCCGAGGTGTGACATGAAAGTAGCACTGGTACACGACTGGCTAATTGATCGTGGTGGCGCAGAAGGTGTGTTGAAAGTTCTGCTTTCTATCTATCCCGATGCCGATGTATTTACATTGGTTTGTGGAATGAATAAAGATCAGCTGGTGGAATTGGGAATCCACAAACCAGTAAAAACTTCTTTTATCCAGCGTTTACCTTTCGCGATAAAAAAATACCGTCATTATCTGCCTTTCATGCCACTTGCCATTCAACAACTTGAATTGCAAGGGTACGATTTAATTATCAGTAGTAATTTTTGCGTCGCAAAAGGTGTGATTACCGGGCCTGACCAACTTCATATTTGTTATTGCCATTCGCCGGTTCGTTACGCTTGGGATCTTCAAGCGCAGTATTTAAAAGAATCGGGTTGCGACAAAGGTATAAAATCTTGGGTCATACGGTATTTCTTAAATAACTTGCGTGATTTTGATGCGCGCAGCGCCTTAGCTGTTGACAAATTTATTGCCAACTCGACATTCATTCAACGACGGATTCGTAAATGTTACCGTCGCGAATCAGTAGTAATTTATCCGCCCGTCGAAACAACAGAGTTTATTATGCATGCGCAGAAGGAAGATTATTACTTAGTCTGCAGTCGCCTTGTGCAATACAAAAAAGTGGGATTGATAATTGAAGCCTTTAATCGCATGCCTGATAAAAAATTATTAGTGTTAGGTGGTGGTCCGGATTATGCGCAACTAGTGAAAAAAGCCGGTCCCAATATTAGTTTGATGGGCTATGTAACGCGCGAAGTATTAATCGAGAAAATGCAAAATGCCAAAGCATTTATTCACGCAGCAGAAGAGGATTTCGGCATAGCACCGGTGGAAGCCCAGGCATGCGGGACACCCATAATTGGATATGGTAAAGGTGGACTGCTCGACACGGTCGTCGAAGGAAAAACCGGAATCTATTTCGATCACCATACCGCAGAATCACTTTGCGCTGCTGTTCAGTTGTTTGAAAAAACACAACTTCTGACTCCGCATGAAATTGCCAGTTTTGCCTCCTCATTTAGTGAAGAAAGATTCAAAACAGATTTTATTTATGCTGTAGAAGAGTGGATGCGTGAGCATCGACAATCCTGTGTAAGCAAAGCAGCTGAGTATATGTCACACCTGCATATTAAACCGCTGACAAAGCAGACCAGCCAATAGGAATCTTATGCAAAAAATTCTACTGATGTTTTTATTCATAAGTTTGGCTTCATGTTCGCTAATGCCCACTGGCGGACCTTATAGCGGCCACATTGAAAAATCATCGCAGCTGCGCATCACCGATGCAGATATTCAATGGGTCGATAGCGAACAAAATACACAGTATTTGGTAGTGGATATCAAGCCTCGGGTCACTGCATATTTATTACGACGAGCCTCAACTCCACACCAAATAACATGGCCTATCAACGAAACCAAAATGCCGGTAACAATTAATGTTGGCGACACACTGCAAATTACTGTCTTCGAAGCGCAATCCGGCGGCTTGTTTATTCCAAAAGAAGCGGGTGTGCGATCGGGTAATTTTGTAAGCATACCTTCGCAACTAGTGGATTACACCGGGAAAATTAATGTTCCATTTGCCGGTGAAATTTATGTAGTTAACCGTACTCCTGCTGCGGTTGCAGAAGAAATCACTCAGAAGTTAATCAAGCGCGCCATAGAGCCACAAGTGATCGTTTCGCTGGTCGGGCGGAGCAATTCTGCTGTCACTATTTTGGGCGATGTAAGACAAGCTTCTCGACAATCCCTGAATTTAGATGGCGATCGTATTTTGGATACAGTTGCTCGCGCAGGTGGTTTAACCTATCCGGATTTTCAAACTTATCTGGCATTGCGCCGCGCCGATAAAGAATGGGTCATTCGCTTCGATGATTTAGTTCGCGCTCCCGATAAAAATATCTATTTACGTTCGCAAGACACGCTCTATCTTTATCGTGAGCCTGATCGCTATCAAGTCTATGGCGCCGCAGGTATTAATAGCAGTTTTGATTTTACCAATCGACAAATGTCTCTCTCGGATGCACTCGGCAGTGCGGGCGGACTAGATCAGTCATTAGCTGACCCTGAAGAAATTTATATATTTCGATATGAATCTTCACAATCGCTGAAGCCTATGATTTCTAACACCGAGCTGCAATCCCGAATCCCAAATTCCGAACGCCTACCTGTTATTTACAAATTGAATTTGCGCGAAGCGGAAGGTTTCTTTTTGGCAAGAAATTTCCCTTTGCAGAACCGTGACATTATCTACCTGGCGAATGCAGAAAGTGTTGAGTTTTTGCGATTCCTGAATTTGCTTGATGCCAGTGCTGTGACAACCATTAATGTAAAAGAGGCAGGCGATCTTAAATGATGATCCTGAAAAATTATGTCTATTGAAAGCGCTATAGATCTACGTATTTTCATGTCCATTTTACGTCGACGACTATTGTTGATTGTTATTTGTTTTTTTGTACTGATGGGCGGTGCGATAACAGCAATCAGTTTTCTAAAAGATGAATTTACTGCTGAAGCAAAAGTATTGTTGGATAAGAAACTATCCGGTGCGGTATTAGATGTTTCCCAAGCACCTCAAGTGGGATTGGATAGAGCAGCTATAGAGAGTGAAATTGAAATTTTACATTCGCAAACTGTAATGGATACTGTCCTCGAGTTACTTGCTACTGTTCCTAGATCAGAAACCGGCGAATTTACATCGCAGACCAGTTTTCAACAATATCAATCTCTATTAAAGGGACTTGCAGTGTCACGAGTTGGCGACTCATATGTGTTGCGTATTACCTATACCGCAGATACACCGGATCTCGCTGCAGAAATGGCTAATGCATTTGCCAATGCCTATATAAAAGAGCAACGAAGGGTATTGGCCACACAATCTGATCAAACCCTTAGTTGGTTTCAAAATAAATTGGAGGAGCTAAAAAAAATGGCGAAAAAAGCTGACAAATCTGTAGCCGATTTTCGCCTGCGATACAACACTCAAAGCTCAGAAACCAGTTTGAATCAATTGAATGTGCTAGTGAAGGAATCTGAAACCTATCACCAAATACTTAACGATTATCTCGATCGTTACGCAACAATGAATCAGGAAAGTTCGTTTCCTGTTAGCGAATCTCGTGTTATTTCCCAAGCACTTCCTCCGCCAGAAAGAAGTCATCCAAAAACCGTCATTCTATTGGGAACTGCCTCAATTGTCGCATTGGGTTTGGGGATCATTCTTGCGTTGTTTATTGATCTAAATGAAAAGTCTATACGCAGAGCTGGTCAATTAACTGCAGACTTAGCTATACCTTTTATCGGATTTGTACCAAGACTAAAATTTTGGCAAAAAGTCAAAACGCAACCTTTGCAGCTCATTGACGGAAAGTCGGTGATAAAAGAACAATATTTTTACGCGCTGCAAAGTCCTCGAAGTGATTACGCCGTGGCGGTACGTGGGATGGCGGCGCATCTTTCACAGCTTGCAACTAGCGCCGGTGCGCGCTTGGGAATGACCAATATTGATTCGTCAGCCGAGAGCCGTAATTTAATGTACAACCTCGCCGAATACCTGGCCATGGGCAACGTCGATTGTATTTATATAGATACCAATTTTACTTACAGCGGTGACGACCAGCAAAGCAAGGGTTGGATCAATTTGCTGGCAGGTGAAGTTGATCTCGAAAGTGTTTTATTAAAAAGCCAACACTCGGAACTACATATATTGCCTGCAGGCTATGCTCGTAATATTCAGGCGGTAAGTAGCATTACTTCTGATGCAGTTAAAATTTTTTTTCAGCAGCTAGTTGGTCGCTATGATTTTATTCTGGTGAATCTACCCGACTTAAAAAGTTCGGCAGATCTGCAAATTATTACTCCACATCTTGATGCCTGCTTTGTTAATTTGAAATGGGGTAAGTCAACACTTGCCTCGACGCAATTTTATCTGCATAAATCAGGCATAGCAGCAAACAAAATTCTAGGAACGCTGCTTTCCGATGCCAATCTCAGAAAATTAAAATGGCACTATGGATATGACGCATGAGGAATGGTTGATATGACTCATCTGAATTTGACTTATGATCGAATAAAATCAGGGTTGCAAATTAAACCTGCACTATTGCCTTTGGTTTTAATGTCAATGAGAGGAATTACCTTAGTTGTAAAATTTGCCTTCACATTATTTATTGCAAAATACGTCGGCTTGAATGAGTTGGGCATTTATGGATTGGTTTCTGCTGCAGGTATAGTATCTCCGGCAATTTTTGGCCTCGGCATTATGCATCTACTATCGCGGTCTGCTGTTAAACAGCCGCTCGGCGAAACCAAATCAGATTTAATTCGGTACTTCAATTATCTATCAATATTTTATTTTGTGGCAGCCATTTGCATCATGACTTATTTTGCCATTAACGGTAACTGGGTCATGGCTGCACTCATTCTATTGGTTATTTTTCTTGAGCACATTAATGGCGAATGTTACCAGCTGATGATTAATCTATCGCGTCCTTTACTTGCAGATATTTTACATTTTACCCGTAGCGCTTCCTGGGTATTAATTTATATGGCGCTTGCTGGCGTATTTATCCCAATGCGAAACATTCACGCGCTACTCATAGCCTGGATTGTTGGTTCAGGTTTATGCACCTTGATTTATATGTTGGTTATCTCGCGGCTGCCATCGTCGACAACAGCAAATCAACGTTCGCTGTGGAATTGGCTAGGATTTCGCAGCAAACAATCATCCTGGCTGTATCTGAACGGGATAGCAACTACAGGCGCTAACTACAGTGATAGATATATCATCGGTGCTTTTTTAACTCTGGAACTTACTGGCGTCTATTTATTTTTTTGGCAGATTCAAAGTGCATTGAGTAATTTGATTTATACCGGACTCATTCAGATTGCACGACCCGCTTTTGTAAAAAATTTCACGCAAATTAATCCTGATTGGAAAATTGTCAAAAACCTGATGCGCAGCACCACAATTGTGGCAGTCATATTTTCAATACTGGCGTTGATAGTAATGGCAATTGCATTACCGTTTTTTAAGATACCATTGGTAAGTCAATATTTTAATTTGTTCGTATTGATTTTGATCGCGTTCATTTTTAATGTCTTGGCAGAAGTTCAAGTGTTAGTGTTTTACAGCAAACACAAAGATCATCAGGTGTCATTGATCACATTGGCGGTATTTGTCCTCAATCTGCTGGGTTGTTTGTGTACCATTCCTTTTTGGGGTTTGTGGGGAGCGGCAAGCACAGCAATTTTTAGCGCTCTGATACGACTATCGCTGCTGAGCCATTTTATCGCCGGTTACAAAGCTGGAGATTTAAAGGGAGCTGAATCGTGAGTCTTCAATATCTTAACAATTTTCGTGGTATCGCAATTTTACTGATTATTTTTGGCCACGCGATATCCGCCTTGCCTGAGCCTCATTCTGCAGCCTTATTAATGCTAACGCCTTTATTTACGAATGGTACTTTATTATTTGTTTTGGTCGCGGGGCAGTTTTTTGTCTCTTTGTCTGAAAATTATGCTTATAGAACTTTTTTAAAAAGCAAACTACTATTTGTTGTCTTGCCTTACCTAATATTATCGTTTCCTGCAGCTTTGATCTATCTTCTGGGATTCAAAACTTCCCATGAATGGATGGATATGCAATGGTTTGATTCGCTCAATCCTTTGGTTGCTTATGGTTATTTGCTAATTACCGGCGCCCATCTTGGGCCTCTTTGGTTTGTGCCAATGATTTTGCTTTATTATCTTGCCAGCCCAATATGGCTATTTTTCTTGCGTCACAATCTGCTACTACCTCTATTTTGCTCAAGTCTGCTGTTGGCAATTTTTTTGGGCAGGCCAGTAGATAATTCCAATTCATTACAATCCGCTTTGTATTTTCTACCTGCCTATCTAACAGGAATGTATTTGGGGAAACATACACGCTTACTAAATATTTTAATGCCTTATGCAGGATGGGCTCTGAGTTTTTGTGTGATCTTACTGGTTATTTTTGGTCAATCAGTATTTTCTGATTCGCGTTGGGATTTACCAATTAAGCTGATAGCAACTTGTTGTTTGATTGCTGTTTGCATGGCCAAACTTAATTACAAAATAAAGTGGCTAGATCTATTTGCGCGCCTAAGTTTCTATTTGTTCTTTGTCCACGGTTATGTAGTCGGTGCATTCAGAATGTTCTTTCACGAATCGAAATATGACATGGGCATAGCTGCTGTATTGGGAGTATTTGCGATAACCCTGATTTTGTGTCTTATGGCTTATATTTTTTTCAAATGGATATTACAGAGTCGCAGTAAATTTATTTTGGGAGCCTGATCATGCCAAAAGTGATTACTTGGGTAGATAATCTCAAAGCGCTTTGTATTTTTTTAGTCGTTTACGGGCACTTTGCTGGATTGTTTCCCGAAATAAAATCGGTGATTTATTCAGTGCATTTGCCGGCATTTTTGATAGTAACAGGTTATCTCAGTTTGTATGTTTTGCAACAATCGAGCGCCCAAAAATTAATAAAAGAACAGTTGTTATATTATCTCCTCCTTTATGGGTTATTTACTCTGGCATCGAGCATTATTTGGTATTTGTTGGAGGCGCGTGATCAATCCCTTAATGAAATATTCAAACCGTTAATTGGCGGTTTATGGGGATTGCATGGCCCTTCGCTGGAATTAATACACAACAATGATCCACTTTGGTATTTTCCATTTTTAATAACCTCACTATTAATGGCATTTATCTTCATACATGTTCCACTGATTTGGAAATGTCTGATGGTAATGGTGTGGGTAATTTGCTACCAAATGCATTATCTACCCCCTTCTGCTTGGTCTTTGGATTTGGCACCAGTAGGAGCTTTATTTATTCTTTTGGGTGCAGGCCTGCGCACCTTGGAAAATGAAAATAACTATTGGCTTCAAAAACTGAATCATCCTCTTTGCATTGTCGGTTTATTGTCAGGCTGGTTACTACTTGTGTGGGTTAATGGCTATGTCAATCTCAACAGCCGGGAATGGGGGACGTCTTGGTTACTCTTCATTGTTACCGCAATTGCCGGTACGGGATTTTTAATCGGCGTTTGCAAAAAAATTCCCGCATCGCCGATTGCAAGGCAGTTATCCCGACACACACTTATTATTTTCTGCACTCACATTTATTTGGTGAAGGCTCTGAATAGCCCATTAGCACAATTACCTGAATCGATTAAGCACTGGGCCATTTTAGTTGCCGCAATCCTTGTTACTTTTATATGTTGGGCAATTTCACTGTGTGTACAGCCCTTATTGATTCATTGGCTAAAGCCCAAACCGTCACTCAAGCTTGCCTTGCACAAAAGGAACTGAATTATGTTTTTTCAGCAGCTAAACAAATTCGGCAACAGACCCGCACTCATTGATGCTGAGACAGGTACTTGCCTTAACTATGTGGATTTGGAGAATTTGGTTCAGCAGAAATGCCGACAACTTGCGATCACCAGACAATTAGTTTTTATCGAGGCCGTCAATAATATCCCTTGGTTAGTGACCTATTTGGCTTGTTTACGCCTGCAATGTACAGTGTATTTGCTTGAGACTCTTGAAGATGAAAAAACCCAAGTTTTAATCGACACTTATAGACCAAATCTTATTATTGCTGCGAATCAAGAAGTAAAAGTGATCAATCAACATCCTTGCAATTTGCATCAGGATTTATTGTTGTTGTTATCGACATCCGGTTCAACCGGTACGCCTAAATTTGTAAAACTGTCTGCTCATAACATTCAGTCCAACGCAGAATCTATAGCTGAATATCTGCAGCTGGATACAAGCGAGCGAGCTTATGCGCATTTAAAACCTTTTTACTCTTATGGCTTGTCTGTAATTCATTCACATTTGGTTGTAGGTGCAGCATTAATTTTGACATCGCGAAGTATTACAGAGCCAGAATTTTTACAACAAATCAACCAGTATCAGGCAACCAGTTTTGCAGGAGTACCCTACACTTTTGAAACACTGCTGAGTTTGAAATTTGAAATCAATCAATATCCACAATTGCGTTATTTAACCCAAGCGGGTGGAAAATTGGTAGCACATTTAGTTGTCGATTATGCCAAACGCTGTGCTGCCGAAAAAAAGCGATTTATCGTGATGTATGGACAGACAGAAGCGGCACCTCGCATCTCTTATCTACCTGCCGAATATGCACAGAAATATCCTGAATCTATAGGTAAAGCCATTCCCGGTGGTGAACTTTTCCTTGTTGACGAACACAAAAAAATTGTTGCCGAAACAGATAAGCCGGGTGAGCTGGCATATCGTGGCCCCAATGTGATGATGGGCTATGCAATATCACCGGAACAACTCGCTACTGATGAAACTCCGGATTGCTTATACACAGGCGATATTGCATATAGAAGCGCAGAGAACTTGTTTTATATTGTTGGTAGAACCAGTCGATTTGTCAAAATGTTTGGTCTGCGGATTAACCTTGATCAAATTCAATCAGATTTAAAACTCTATTATTCGAATATCGCTGTTACAGGTAATGATCAGCGTATTTTAATTGCATTAGCAGAAGAAGAAGCGGCTAACTCGTCGGGACTAATTTCGCAATTGGCGCATCGTTATCATTTGCCGGAAAACTGTTTTAAATTATCTGTTTATCCAAAAATTCCTTTATTGCCAAACGGTAAATATCATTACAAAAAAATGCTGGCAGATATAGATAATTCCCAAGAGGTAAATTGGTTCGCGAAATTTACTCGCAAAGTTTCTGATCTGTTGGAATTGAATGATCGGCAATGGTTATCTATTTCAGATCTCTACCGCACCATATTATCTAACTCTGACATTACCGATAAGGATTCATTTGATTCGCTGGATGCTGACTCACTCACTTACGTGTCATTGGCAATCGAAATGGAAGGAGCATTAGGTGAGGCGTTACCCGCAGACTGGAGAAGCTTATCTTTATCGCAACTGGATGCGCTGTATTTAGGTCGTCGCTTTGCTGCATAAGCCACGGTTTTATCGTTAATCTGTAATCGGAAGCAAAACATTATGTCAAAACTATTATTTTTAACTCATGTGGGTGATCCGGGTGGTGCCGAATTTAAGATGATAAATCTTTGTGCCGATTTGGGTGATAAAGCAGAGGTTCTTCATTTTCAGGAAGGGAGCTTGTCAGCTAATCTTGCGCAAAAAAATATTGTGCACCAAGTCTTGCCCTTACCCGTGGCCTTAGTCAGCTTTAAGCGTGAGCAAGCATTTAGCAAGGCTTTACCTCTTTTATTTCAATCCTTAGGCTTTCTACGAAAACTTTACTCTGCGACGCGTAACTATAGTGCCTATGTGTGCATGTCGCAAAAAGCATTTGTATTGATGTCCTTGATTAAACCTTTCCATCGCAAACCGGTGATTTGGTTTATGAATGATTTGGTTTCATCGGAACATTTTAGTCCGTCGTTAATATCCCTATTAACCAAGTTGGCAAAGTGGTCTGCAAATCATATCGTTCTAAACAGTCAGGCTTCATATAATGCCTGGATTCAGGCTGGGGGCGTCAAACGAAATGTTGAAATTATTTACCCCGGAACTGATTTTCACGTCATAGAAGAACGAATACGAAATCAAGAAAAAATTATGGAGCTGAAAGAAAAGCTACAAGTTAAGGAGAAATTTATTGTTGGGCTTTTTGGGCGCATCACTCCTTGGAAAGGGCAGGAAATATTTCTTGAAGCATTAAGCAAGATTCCTGATGCTCACGGATTAATTGTTGGTGAGGCTTTCTTTGGTGAGGAAGATTATCAAAGACATTTGCAGGAATTGACACAAGAGCTTCAAATAGAATCAAAGATCACTTTTACAGGTCATTCAGATTATGTACCCGAATGGATGGCGGTTTGTGACATAGTGGTGCATTGCTCAACAGCACCCGAACCTTTCGGTTTGGTCATCGTAGAAGGCATGGCAGCACATAAGCCTGTTATTGCCAGTGACGGTGGCGGTGCGCAAGAAATTATTACGGATAATGTGACGGGACAGTTAACTCCGATGAAAGATGCTGTCGCTCTGAGCACTGCCATTAATCGCTATATTGAAAACCCTGTATGGGCAAAAGAATTGGCATTGAATGGTTATACACGAAGTAAACAACTTTTTTCTACGCAAGCAATGATAGACAAATTCAGACTTATTTTGGCAATGCACAGTATTAGGGCTCAGAAGACCTGATGGTTACCTTTGCTATTGATAAAATTAATAGTATTTTCCATCGTACTTTTTTCGAAAGGATTATCGTTTATTGTTTCCTGTCGGAGCTAATTGTAAAAATTGTGTTTGAGCTCTGTATGGGGAAATGGTGGTTTGCTCTGTCCCCCGTCAAACAAATTATCTTATATGCAATTTTCGCCCTGGATTATATCGTTAATTTCAGAAAGATCATGGCGATAAGTTTTTGGGGGAACCCGGTTCTTTATTTTATGATTCTTGTCTGTGTCATGGTAGCTCAGGGTAGCTTTGTCGGCATTTACAATCACAACCGGCCATTTGAAATATTTAACGATTCCTTCCCACTCTTACTAATGGCTGTAAATGCATTGCGTCTGCAATCTCCTATTGAATCCAAATTGGAAATTGATTTCTCATTTCTGATGGGTTTCTGTTCCTGGGTTTCTGTCATTATTTGCGTGATTGGTTTTATCGCCAAATCAGTATTAGGTTTACTTTCTACACCCGCAATATCCGGTGTAATAGCGGGTATTTATTTCGCGCTTGTGGTCGCCGCTCTATTGACTGGATATAAAATAAAACTGCTTCATTGGATATGTTTTCTAGTCGTTTTGGGATTCTCTGCCGCCGATTTTAATCGGACAATGCTTGCATTCTTTTTGATTTCAATAGGCGTAATCTTTTTCAAATTATGCATATATAGACCTTTTACAGCTTTATTTTTTGTTGTTGTTATTTCACTTTCAGGATTTGGATTGTGGAATTTCTTGCCTGATGATTCCAAAACAAAAAAACGCATTACCGATCTCACAGAGATTTCTGCGGAAAGCAGAACCGGATCAGTGGGTGAACGTTTGAGTGAGTGGGTTGCGATACGGGAAAAAGTAGCCCTAAATGGAACAACCGCTCGCTGGATCGGTTTAGGTCACGGTGCTCTTTATGATGTTCGTTACACTGTTCGTATACTAAAAGACTACGGCTTTGCACATTTTGCCTGGGCTCTCTTTTATTTACGTTACGGTGAGTCTGGATATATTTATCTATTCTTTTTTATAGCAATACTTATGTGGCAAACTTTTCGATACTGGAGCTTTACTCATCCTTTATCAATGACAGTTTCCTTGTTGGGTTTGCTGTCACTTTTGTACTTAACTACCTATGTTAATTTTGTCATCCTTTGCATGGGGCTACAGTTTTTTGTGATTAAAAAAGTTAAACAATAAATTAATACATAGACATTAGTTTCAAATGACCGAATCAACTAACTGCTTTTATTTTCCATCCTGTCCAAATTGCTAACAAACTAATGAGACAGGCAATATAACCGACCCAGTCATAGTGCAAAATTTTTCCATCTGTGGATTTGACCATAATGGTTCCGGCAACCAAAGCTGCCAAACCCGAACCAAAATTTTGCATGGCCGAATTAAACGCCATGACTCTTCCTCTATAGCGCGGCTCACAACTGGCAGTAACAAGAGCAGAGGCCGGGATAAATCGTCCGCTAACAAAAATGAAAAATAAAGATGCAAAAACCAGCTGTACAATTAGAGAAGTCTGGATGGCTTGAGAAACCAAAATAATCGGTACAAAACTGGCAATGGTTACCCACATTAGTACTTTCGCGTGGCGATACTTATCGGTTAAGCCTGCAATCCATGGTCGGGAAATTAAGGTCATAGCACCACCTACTAAATAGATATAGGTCAAGTCATGTACACTCAAACCCACATTTGCGACCAGTGTTGGAGCTATGTAAGGAATCACCATAAAGCCTGCGACCATTACCAAACAAGAAGTAGCAAAACCCCACCAATGATTTTTGACTGACAACAATTCTTTGTAGCTCTGTACAAAATTCACTTTCGGTTGATTTAAATGTTCTCTAATTGGTGGGACTATTTTGATTACTAAGATCAGCACAATTACCGATGCATATGTCAAAGCTGAAAAAGGTGTTTGCCAAGTGTAATGATTAGCGATAAACAAACCCAATGGCACGCCAGCAACCGCTGCCAGTGAAAATGCCAACATTACTATACCCATTGCTCGGCCGCGTCGTTGTGGCGGAATCAAATCACCGACTATTGCAAGCACAATCGAACTCATAACACCACCAAAAAATCCAGCGACTATGCGAGCTAAAAGCAGCAAAAAATAACTATCAACCAAAGCACATGTAAGCGTTGCAATTTGCAATCCGATAAATGCCGCTATCAATGCCTGACGTCGATCAAACTTATCCGCGATGGCAGATGCAATCAATGCCGAGACGCCGGCAGCAATTGAGTAAGACGATACCAACAATCCGAATTCCGCTGGCTGAATGTTAAATACATCCATCAGTTGGGATGAAAGCGGCATCATGATCATAAAGTCAACAATGACAATAAATTGTAAAGTCATTAGTGTGTAGAGAAGAATATTTTCTGCTTTTGCGGAAAGAGTAACTGACATGATGAATCCTGAAGCTAGGAAAACTTGAAAGAAGATCTTGAACGAAAAACTTAAAATGCGGAGTACTTTATACAGATTTTTTGAATATTTAAGACATTTCAAAAATAAATAATCTATAACGTATTTGTCCCGCTTGTTTATCTCGATAAAGACTCCAGTTAGCAGGTGGGCTCCAGGTTGAATCTTTGGGTGTTTCGACATAGATCCAGGCGTCTGGCGCGAGCCAATTTCCTTGATTCAAACCATCTGCAATTTTTTGCCACAAATCGGCTGCAAAAGGTGGGTCGATAAACACAAGATTATAGGGTTGATCTTTGTTCCCTTGCTCCAATAAGGTCATACCATCCTGAGTCGATACCCTTCCCCTATTCGTGTCTTTATCCGAAGACAAAGTTTTTAGATGCGCGACCAATTGCGCAGCCGCTTGAGGATGCTTTTCGATTAACAAACAACTTTCGGCTCCACGAGATAGTGCCTCCAAACCCAAAGCACCTGATCCAGCAAAGAGATCGAGCACTCTTGCACCATGAACATCAGGAGTCAGCCAATTAAACAGGGTTTCTCGAATTCGGTCACCCGTAGGACGTAAACCGTCAATCAACGGAAAGCTCAGCTTCCTTCCTCGCCATTGACCACCAATAATCCGCAATTGGGGTTGCGGGGCTCGAGATTTGACGGATTTAGAGGATTTGTTATCGGCTTTTGGCAAGGCAATTACTCAATCATTAAACAAGAAGTGGTAGCATAGCGGCTTCCCTGACATTTTACTGATTTTCTAACATTTTCTGATAAACATTATGCTGTTTAATATTTTTAAAAAATCTGATCCCGACAAAAAAAACACGCCTGACGTAGTTCTTGAGGCAGCGCCATTATCATCTCCCAGTGATGAAAAGCCCGCAGAAAAAACCGGCTTTTTTAACCGCATCAAACAAGGATTAACACGAACCAGCAGCCAATTCTCTGAAGGACTTGGCAATCTATTTCTTGGTCGAAAAACTATTGATGATGAACTCTTTGACGAAATGGAAACACAACTGCTAATTGCAGACGTAGGAATGGAAGCTACCGGTGATATCATTAGCTCTTTAACAGCAAAGGTTGCGCGAAAACAATTAACAGACAGCGATGCGCTTTACCAAGCTCTACGCGAAGAACTCACAGCCTTATTGCTGCCCGTCGAAAAGCCGTTGATTATAGATACCACCAAAAAACCTTTTGTGATTTTAGTAGTGGGCGTCAATGGTGTTGGCAAGACCACTACTATTGGCAAACTCGCAAAACGTTTTCAAAATGAAGGCAAAAAAGTCATGTTGGCTGCCGGTGATACTTTTCGTGCAGCCGCTGTTGAACAATTGCAAGTTTGGGGCGAACGCAATCAAGTGCCCGTTATCGCGCAACACACTGGCGCTGATTCTGCTTCCGTTATTTTTGACGCAGTCCAAGCGGCACAATCGCGCGGAATTGATGTCATTATTGCCGATACCGCCGGTCGCTTACACAATAAAAATCATTTAATGGATGAACTCTCAAAAGTAAAACGTGTCATGTCAAAATTGGATGTATCTGCACCTCATGAAGTTTTGTTAGTGCTTGATGCTGGAACTGGACAAAACGCAGTGAATCAAGCAGAGCAATTTCTTGAAGCCGCAGATGTGACCGGATTGGTTCTAACAAAATTGGATGGTACCGCAAAAGGCGGCGTTATCTTTGCGCTCTCGAAAAAATTACGTTTGCCTGTAAGATTTATTGGTGTCGGTGAAGGTATAGATGATTTACAACCCTTCGCTGCAGAACCTTTTGTAAAAGCATTGTTTAATCAAGAATAAAATTTCAGGAATTGATCTGTGATTGAATTTGAATCCGTCAGCAAACGATACAGCGATGGCTATGATGCTTTGTCGCGCCTGGAATTTTTTGTCGGCGGTGGTGAGATGGTGTTTTTAACGGGGCATTCAGGTGCAGGAAAAAGCACCTTGATGAAACTGATTTTATTAATGGAGCATCCATCACGCGGTCGACTTAAAGTAGATGGCCGATGGCTGGATCAATTACGCGATTCACAAATACCTTATTATCGTCGCAATATAGGCGTAGTTTTCCAAAATCATCAATTATTGTTTGATCGCAGCGTATTTGAAAATGTTGCCTTGCCTTTGCAAGTTGCCGGCTATTCACAACAGGACATAGGCAAACGTGTGCGCGCTGCTTTGGACAAAGTTGGTCTACTGGATAAAGAACGTTCCAGTCCTCGAACGTTATCAGGCGGCGAACAACAACGCGTGGGTATTGCACGCGCGGTGGTTAATAAACCTTCTTTAATTTTAGCGGACGAACCCACTGGAAATTTGGACCCGGAATTGTCGAATGACATAATGAATTTATTTCGACAATTTAATGATGTCGGCACCACAGTGATGATTGCAACGCATGATGTCGAATTATTAAAACGAATGAATAAACGTGTTTTAGGTTTGGTGCAAGGTAAACTGGTTCATGACGGAGTTTTATTTTGAGACCGCATCGCCCAGCTAATCAGCGTCCCAATAAATCAGGTGCCACTCGTCACAATGTTCGAAAGGTCGAAGCCTCGGATTCTATTCGTGCTGAACGCGACCTGCGTGGGCAAAGCGCTATTCAAAGCCAGCTGACGACCACACAAAAATTGGATGCATGGATAGCACACCACAGCCATTCTTCCATTGATAGTTTATTGCGATTACTGCAAACGCCATTGCAAAGTGTGATGACATGGTTAGTCATCGCAATTGCTATTGCATTACCTGCTGCACTATTTTTAGTCTTTAGCAATTTGCAACAACTGAGCGATTCCTGGCAAGACTCGAGTCAAATTTCGGTGTTCATGAAAAAAGAAACAACCGAGCAGCAAGCGCGTCAACTGAGTCTTGATTGGGCAAAACGTGATGACGTTTTACAGGCGGTTTATGTATCTCCCGAACAAGCTTTATCTGAATTTAAAGAGAGTTCCGGATTGGGTGATTTGGTAAATTATCTGGATGAAAATCCTTTGCCCAGTGTGGTCTTGATTAAGCCAAAATTATTGCACAACGATCCCGATAGTTTAACCTCGTTACAACAATCCCTGATAGCCAACGCACAGGTAGCCGATGTGCGATTGGATCTTTTATGGGTAAAGCGCCTTCATCAATTTATTCGCATTGCGGAACGATTTTTGATTCTATTATCTTGCCTGTTAATGCTCGGGGTTCTGTTGGTAATAGGTAATACTTTACGCGTTGCCATAGAACAATGTCGCGATGAAATATTAGTATCCAAACTGGTTGGAGCCACCAATGCTTATGTACGTAGGCCCTTTCTCTATATGGGTTTATGGTACGGTTTAATTGGCGGCTTAATTGCCAGCGTCATACTGGGCATTATTTATTTCTTTTTGTCGGAACCTGTGAAGCAATTAGCCAGTCTATACCAAAGCAGCTTTCAGCTAGCCGGTATTGGCTTGGTTGAAGGGTTACAACTGATATTGATGGCAGGGGTCGTTGGACTGATAAGTGCCTGGGTAGCTGTAAGCCAGCATCTTAAATGGATTGAACCCTCTTGATCGAAGTCAATCTTCTGACTTTTTAACCTAGAATTGACCATTTTCTAATGCTACACTCGGTGCATTAGTGATAACTGGAGGTAAATACATGAGCACAAGCACAAGTCTGCAACCGATTGGCGTATTAGCGCCCGGCGCAAACCTGAATGCCTATGTTCAAGCGGTTAGCGCTTTTTCTGTTTTAACAGTCGAAGAAGAACAGCATCTTGCACGTGATTTACAAGAAAACGGCAATCTGGACGCAGCCCGTCAACTGGTTATGGCGCATCTGCGTTTTGTGGTGCATATCGCCCGTTCTTACAACGGTTACGGCTTACCCTTGGGTGATCTGATTCAAGAAGGCAATGTTGGCTTGATGAAAGCCGTCAAGCGTTTTGATCCGGACAAAGGTGTTCGTTTAGTTTCTTTCGCTGTACATTGGATCAAGGCCGAAATTCATGAATTTATTCTGCGCAATTGGCGCATTGTTAAAATTGCGACCACTAAAGCTCAGCGTAAACTTTTCTTTAATCTTCGCGGTGCCAAAAAGCGTTTAGGCTGGTTAAGCAACAACGAAGCTGAGGCTGTAGCTCAGGATTTGGGCGTAGAAGTGAAACAAGTCCGCGAAATGGAAGGTCGACTCGCGTCTTATGATGCAGGTTTTGATGCGGGTGAAGATGATGACGATGAACGCTATGTTGCCCCTTCTCATTTTCTGGAAGACAACCGCTACGATCCGGCAGTGCGTCTTGAAGCCTCAAATTGGGAAGAATCCAATGTTATAGGCTTGGAAGCGGCAATGGAAAAACTGGATGATCGCAGCCGTTCAATTTTGCAACGCCGTTGGTTAAATGATGACAAGGCAACCTTGCATGATCTGGCCGCTGAATACGGTGTCTCTGCTGAACGTATTCGTCAGTTGGAAAAAAATGCCATGAACAAGGTCAAAACCATGATGTCGCTAACAGCTTAAACACCAGCATCTACCTAAAAGCCGCGCTAAAGCGCGGCTTTTTTATATCTGAGAAATAGTCATGAAATTCTCTGTCTTCTTTGGCGCTATTAGTGGCTTTTTGTCGGTTGTAATTGGAGCTTTTGCTGCACATCTACTTAAACATCAATTGGACGGCGACTCATTAGCACTCATTAAAACTGCGGTCGAATATCAAATGTTTCATGCTGCAGCACTTATTTTAACAGGTGTCTTATACAAACAATCCGCAAGTATTTATTTAACCCTTTCCAGTCTTGGCTTTATACTAGGCGGCTTGTTTTTCTGCGGTAGTCTTTATGCCTTGGCATTCGGACTTCCCAAAATTATCGGCGCAATTACGCCGATCGGTGGATGCCTGTTTTTGTTTGGGTGGTTAACACTTGCTATTCATAGCTGGCCAAACAAAAAATAATTCTGATCTCAAAAGGTTCTCATGTCCCTAGACTTTATTGCTGATGATGAAACATCAGAAAGTACATTTTTAATTAAACCTGAATTTAAACCAAAATCCATTCGTAGCTTTGTTATTCGTGCGGGCAAAATTACGGCTGGACAAAAAAGTGCGTTTGAAACCTTGTGGCCAACTTATGGATTAAGTTTATTTAAAGGGAAAATTGATTTGGATCTTTTGTTTGGTCGCAAAGCGCCACTAGTCTTGGAAATTGGTTTTGGTATGGGCGATTCCTTATTTCAGATGGCATCGCAAGAACCGGATAAAAATTTTATTGGAATTGAAGTTCATCCGCCCGGTGTAGGACGATTAATGAATCTTGTTCACCAAGCAGGCCTTTCCAATTTGCGTGTTTATATGGCCGATGCTATGGACGTTCTTGAGGACTGTATTCCTGATGAGTCTATTGACCGACTGCAACTCTTTTTTCCAGATCCCTGGCACAAAAAGAAACATAACAAACGTCGAATTATGCAAACAATTTTTGTACAAAAAGTTTTTCCAAAACTAACAACTGGTGGTGTCTTGCATATGGCAACAGATTGGCAAGCTTATGCTGAGCAAATGTTGGAGGTGATGAAGTTGGCGGATGGATTTTCCAATCTTGATCCTAACGGCGCCTACTCTCTTCGACCAGACTATCGACCAATTACCAAATTTGAAAAGCGCGGCGCAAAATTAGGGCATGGAGTTTGGGATTTGCTGTATAAAAAATTGAATTTTTGTTAAGGTGCCCCCAAAGAATAATCACGAAATGGACGTCGATTGATCTGAACAATGCAGACCTAGTTGTCTTGCATTATCGCCGCAATGACGCGGTAAATTAGAACGGAGTTAACCATGAAGACTACAAAACAATTTTTATTAGCCGCAGCTATAGCTGCTATTTCAAGCTCTGCATACGCAAATGACCACAAAGTCGATGCTTTCGTAAATGCGGGTCACATTGGTTTCAGTGATGTTGACTTGAAAGATGGAAATACCTGGGGTTTAAGTCTTGGCTATGTGCTGAATGAAAAATGGACTCTCGAAGCTGTTGCAAGCAAATTTGATTCTGAAAATTATGATTTTGATTTAATAGATGTAGATGGATCTCAAGTACGTTTAGATGTTCTTTATCACCTTGATACAACCAACGCTTGGAGACCATTCGTGGCGTTTGGCTTAGGTGATCAAACACTAGATTTTAATTCTGTTCCCTCTGCTTCTCATCAAGATACTTTGTTAAACATTGGTGTAGGCTTAAAACGTGACCTTGGAAGCAATTGGCAGTTCCGTAGCGATTTACGTAACTTCAATTCGTTGGACAACGAATACAATGAATTAGCTTTAACGTTTGGTTTGGGTTATCGCTTTGGTACTACCAAAGCAGCGCCTGCACCCGTAGCAGCTCCTGCACCGGAACCAGTAAAAGAAATTGATTCTGATGGTGATGGTGTTTTTGATTCAAAAGATCAATGTGCCAACACACCGAAAACACATAAGGTTGATGCAGTTGGTTGTTCGCTCAAGTTGACCAAAACTGTTGAGATTGAATTGAAAATTACTTTCGACTCAGCTAAATCTGATATCAAGCCAGAATTTGAAAATGAAGTTTCAAATCTAGCTGAATTTATGGATCAATATGCTGACACAGTAGTGACTGTCGAAGGTCATACTGATAGCCAAGGCGCTGATGCATACAACCAGAAATTGTCACAAAGTCGTGCTGATGCAGTTAAAGCTATGTTAATTACTAAATACAGCATTGCTGCGGATCGCGTAAAAGCTGTAGGTTATGGTGAAGCTAACCCAATTGCTGATAACTCAACTTCTGCCGGCCGTGAACAAAACCGTCGCGTTGTAGGTTCTGTTTCGAGTTCGGTAACGACTACTCAAATTCGCAAATAGTATTAATAGATTTTACGCTCCAATAAAAAGCCCCGAAATATCGGGGCTTTTTTACGCAAATGATTTTTTATAAGAATTATTTAGGTGCAGCAGCAGGTGCTTTCACTTCTAATAATTCCATTTCAAAAATCAAGGTTGATGATGCAGGAATTGGTCCCTGACCACCTTCATCATAAGCAAGATTTGCAGGAATATAGACTTCCCATTTAGAACCTTGTGGCATCAATTGTAAAACTTCTGTCCAACCAGGGATAACGCCATCCAATGAGAATGTCGCTGCTTGACCATGTTTAGCAGAGCTATCAAACTCTGTGCCATCAATCAATTTACCAGTGTAATTTACAACAACTGTATCAGTAATTTTTGGTTTTACACCTTTGCCTTCTGTGATAATTTTATACTGAAGACCACTTTCCAAAGTCACAACGCCTTCTTTGGTTTTGTTTTCTGCTAGAAACTTCGCGCCTTTTTCTTTATTCACTTCACTGATTTTTTTACGCTCTTCTTCTTGTTTTTTCATGACTTTTTCTTGCATTTCAGTCATGGCTTTTTGCGAATCTTCTTCAGAAATACGAGAATCTTTTGCTGCTTTAACATCATTTAAGGCCAATACAAATGCAGCTTCATCTAATTCAAAACCATTTTGTTTCAAATTTTTTGCCATGTTATGACCAATAATGTAGCTGACTTTTTGCTCAATCGTAGTGATCTTGGCACTGTCATCTACTTTCTTTTCTTCTTTACAACCAGCAATCATCGCAGTGGCTGCAATAACGCTGATGACGAGCAAACGTTTGTTAAACATAGTGCACCTTATCTTGTATGGTTTATTAATGAATTAAATACCTAATACCAGCCGCTACCTCTGTGGGTTAACAAGCAGGCGCTAATCTTACCCCAAGTTTTACTGACTGTGGGTGATTTTCACCGCAAACATCACTTAGAATGGAAGCTATGATTCAACTCGACAATATTTCACTTCAGCGTGGCAGCAAGTTTTTGTTGGACAACGCAAGTCTCACAATTTATCCCGGACAAAAAGTGGGTTTAATCGGTGCCAATGGCAGCGGCAAATCCACTTTGTTCCAACTTTTGCTAGGTTATATTGGAAGTGACACCGGTAATCTGGATATTCCCAAGCAATGGCGCATAGGCCATATGGCTCAGGAAGTTGGCCATATACAGCGTAGCGCATTGGATTATATCCTTGATGGTGACGCGGAGTTACGCCAACTTGAAGCGGAAGTTGCAGCCAATCCAGATGGTGAGAAGCTAGCCAAACTCTATGGTGATCTGGAGAATATCCACGCCTATACCGCACCAACGCGCGCGCAAGAATTGTTGAATGGCTTGGGTTTTACATCGAAAGACTCTTCTAGACCCGTAACAGATTTTTCTGGTGGCTGGCGGATTCGGTTGAATCTCGCACAAGCATTGATGTGCCCCTCGGATTTATTATTACTCGATGAACCCACCAACCATTTGGATTTAGATGCAACACTCTGGTTAGAGAATTGGCTAAATCGATACAAAGGTACTTTAGTGATTATTTCGCATGACCGGGATTTTCTCGATAATATTGTCGATCGTATTGCTTGTTTAGAACAACAAAAGTTGGATCTTTATGCTGGAAACTACTCTGCTTTCGAACGTCAACGCGCAGAAAAATTATCGCAACAACAACTCAGTTTTGAAAAGCAACAGGAACGTATAGCGCATATTGAAGACTTTATTCGTCGCTTTCGCGCTAAAGCGACCAAAGCACGACAAGCGCAAAGCCGTATTAAAGAATTGGAGCGCATGGAAAAAATTGCACCCGCTCATGTCGATTCACCCTTTAGTTTTAGTTTTACCTGCGCCGAAAAAATGTCTGTGCCTTTGGTACATATTGCTCGCGCTAATATTGGCTACGACAATAAGATTATTTTGCATAATGTTGAATTAAGTGTGGTACCTGAAACACGTATGGCACTACTCGGGCCCAATGGTGCCGGTAAATCCAGTTTAATAAAAACCATCGCTGGTAGTTTGCAATTACTTACCGGTGATCGCACTTACGGCGAACATTTCAAGCTGGGATATTTTGCACAACATCAATTAGAAGCTTTGGATTTAACTGCATCGGCTGCATTACATATACAGCGTCTATCTCCTAATGCGCGTGAGCAAGAAATTCGCGATTTCCTCGGTAGCTTTGATTTTCACGGCGCCCGCGCATTCGAACCGATTACGCATTTTTCCGGTGGCGAAAAAGCTCGTCTAGCTTTAGCCATTATCGCCTGGCAAAGACCTAACGTATTATTACTCGATGAACCGACCAACCATTTGGATTTGGAAATGCGCCAAGCGCTGACTATGGCACTACAGGATTTCGAAGGCGCCGTCATTTTGGTCTCGCACGATCGCCACTTAATTCGCAACACTGTCGATGAGTTTTTATTAGTCGCAAACGGACAAGTCAACGAGTTTGACGGGGATCTGGAGGATTATTACCGCTGGTTAAATCAGCACAATACTCAACAACAAACACCAGAAGAAAAAATATCTAACGACAACAAGGTCGACAAAAAAGCACAAAGACAACAATCTGCTGCCCAACGCGCGCAATTAAAACCTTTAACCAATAAATTGAAACATCTTGAATCTCAGTTGGAAAAACTCCAAATTCAGCTTAGTGGAATAGAAACCCAACTTGGTGATGCCGATATTTACGATGATAAAAATAGAAGCAAGTTACAAACACTTTTACTGGAACAAGCGAAAGTTCAAACCTCAATTGATGAGACGGAAGAAAACTGGATGATGATCAGTGAAGAGCTGGAAATGGCGAATCAATAAATTAATGTCATCACTTTAGCTTGGTAATTAATTTAAACTCAGCTCTTACTTCCATTTCGATTCTTAATTCTCCGACTGCTATATTGCCGCTACGGTCACTAACTTCCGCACGGCTGAATTGTATATTATTTGCGGTTGACGGAGACCATTGTTGACTAGTGTCTTCAATTAATATTGGCTCACCAATTTTTGCATCTACCGCTTCTGCTAGAGCTTTAGCTTTTGATTGCGCTGCTAATAATGCTTTAATTCTGGTTTCATTTTTTATATCTATACGTTTGCTGGTGTCGTAAGAAATATTGATAATTTCTACATTATCAATATTTGCTAATCCGGTCCAAATGCCATTGTATTGGTCAAGTTGGCGTAGCTCAAAACTAATATCCGTAGAGGCAAAATATCCGTCTTTAACTTGTGTGTTGTCAATATATTTTGTTTTAACGCCGAACTTCATGCTGGATGTCTGTATATTATTTTTATTGATATTTTTTGTTTTCAGAAAAGCCAAAATGTTTTCTACTATCTTGGTATGTTTTTCAGCAACTTGATTTAATTCTTTTTCTTCATTTTCAACTCTAATATTCCAAATAATTAAATCCGGTTTCACTAAAGTAACTGCTGTTCCCGTAACTGAAATGCGTGGCAATTCATCTGCGAAAGCCGCAAGACTCAAAAAAAGAAACGAAATTATCAACACAGATTTGTATTTGGATAGAAGTTTCATATAGCCCTCGATTTCCCAACTCAAAAATAACGCGTAGCATTTTTCAATGCTACACATTCTATTTTTTACACATCCAAATTCGCAACAGCCAAAGCATTGGTCTCAATAAATTCGCGACGTGGCTCCACGTTATCACCCATCAAACAAGTGAAGATTTGATCAGCGGCTATGGCGTCTTGAATGGTGACTCTAAGCATGCGGCGGGTTTCAGGGTTCATGGTGGTATCCCAAAGTTGCTCCGGATTCATTTCACCGAGACCTTTATAACGTTGGATGTTATAGCCTTTGCGGGACTCTTTCATCAACCATTCCAGAGATTCAGTAAAACTGCTGATAGGTTGCTTGCGTTCACCGCGTTGGATAAATGCACCTTCTTCTATAAGGTTTTCCAGTTTTTCGCCTAAAGAGACTATTGATGCATATTCACCAGAAGCAAAGAAATCATGGTTGAAAGGATACTCTGTCGCAATACCGTGAGCGGTGATTTCTACTCGCGGTAAAAACACATGGCGCTCCGGATCTTCAACTACTTTCATTAGATATTGTTGGCTGCCGGCACGATTATCTATGGCGAACCTAGCTAAAATTTGATCGCACCACTGTTCCATAAAGCCTTGATCTGCTAAATGCTCGGGGCGAACTGACGGCACATAAATCATCTTCTCTAGCACTTCTGCGGGATACAAACGAGAAAGTCTCTCAATTGTAGCCATAACTTTACGGTATTCTTGAACCAGCTTCTCCAAAGCTTCGCCTGATATCGCCGGTGCATCTGAGTTTACATACAAAGAGGCGCCATCCAACGCTGCCTGAGTCAAAAACTCTGTCATAGCCGACTCGTCCTTTAGGTACTGCTCCTGTTTACCTTTGGCAATTTTATACAAAGGAGGTTGGGCAATATAAATATGGCCGCGTTCAACCAACTCCCGCATTTGGCGGAAGAAGAAGGTTAATAACAAGGTTCGAATGTGAGATCCGTCGACGTCAGCATCCGTCATGATGATAATGCTGTGATAGCGCAGTTTTTCAGGGTTGTATTCGTCTTTGCCTATACCGCAACCCAAAGCGGTAATGAGAGTACCGACTTCGGCACTGGACAACATCTTGTCAAAACGAGCTTTTTCAACGTTGAGAATTTTACCTTTCAGCGGAAGAATTGCCTGGGTTTTACGGGCACGGCCTTGCTTAGCCGACCCACCTGCTGAATCACCTTCCACCAGGTAAAGCTCTGATAATGCTGGGTCTTTTTCCTGACAGTCGGCCAGTTTCCCGGGTAACCCGGCAATATCCAAAGCACCTTTGCGACGTGTCATTTCACGTGCTTTTCGAGCGGCTTCACGTGCACGGGCTGCGTCAATCATTTTGCCGACAATTAAACGGGCTTCTTGCGGGTTTTCTAACAAATAATTATTGAAGTGTTCGCCCATTTCCTGTTCTACGGCCGTTTTTACCTCAGAAGAAACTAATTTGTCTTTGGTTTGGCTGGAGAATTTTGGGTCAGGCACTTTAACCGAAACAATTGCCGTCAACCCTTCACGAGCGTCGTCACCCGTTGTGGCCACTTTTGCTTTCTTATCTATACCTTCTTTCTCTATATAGGTATTCAAACCCCGTGTCAGCGCCGCACGAAAACCCGCTAAATGGGTACCACCGTCGCGCTGCGGAATATTATTGGTGTAACAAAACAGATTTTCCTGGAAGGTATCATTCCATTGAAGTGCGACTTCAACACTAATCCCATCATCACGTTTATTAGAAACAAAATGCACCATCTTATTGATGGAGGTTTTGTTTTTATTCAAATGATCGACGAAAGCTCGCAGTCCACCTTCATATTCATAGACCTCTTCTTTCGCTGAACGCTCGTCTTTTAGGACGATACGTACCCCAGAATTGAGGAATGACAGCTCTCTCAAGCGCTTTGCCAAGAGTTCAAAATGGAATTCTATGTTGGTAAAGGTTTGAGCTGAAGGCTTAAAGTGAATTTCCGTTCCTGTAGTTGCCGAATCACCTACAATTTTTAATGGCTCATCTGGCACGCCGTGACGGTAGATTTGTTCGTGAATCTTGCCCGCTCGACGAATGGTAAGCTTCAGGAACTCAGACAGTGCATTTACAACAGAAACACCTACTCCGTGCAGACCGCCAGAGACTTTATAGGTGTTATCGTCAAATTTTCCGCCAGCATGTAATACTGTCATGATGACTTCGGCAGCTGAAACACCTTCTTCGTGCATATCTGTCGGTATTCCCCGGCCATTATCCGATACAGATACGGTTTCATCGGGATGGATGGTCACTCTGACTTCCGTACAGTGCCCAGCCAAAGCCTCATCTATAGAGTTATCCACGACTTCAAATACCATATGATGCAATCCCGATCCATCATCAGTATCGCCTATATACATTCCCGGGCGTTTACGTACAGCATCCAACCCTTTGAGAACACTGATACTTGAAGCATCGTAGGCTCTTTCTTCTGAGGGTTTATTTTCATCTGTCATGGTTTTCTCCAGCTAAATATTTGGCCGATCAGTAGTCGACGGTTGTTTTCTCTTACTAAAGACTTTCTTTTAAATCAAATTTAACTTCTTTGACTCCACCCTGTTCCACGTGAAACACTTTCACCTGCTTGTTAGGCGTTGTTTCCCAAAGCAGGCGTAGATCTGCTTCATCTACACCTGTAACAAAAACCTGTGTTTCCATTTGATCCAACCATTTGGCTAGCTTCTGCCTATGTTTATCATCCAGTTCCGCCGGAAGATCATCGACCAAATATATAGCTTTCCTCCCTGTCAAAGCCTGAAATACCAAGCCCTGAGCTAATTTCATTGCACAAACTAATAGCTTTTGTTGACCTCGGGATAAAACATCTGCCGCCAAATGTCCATCAATCTGTATTTTGAGATCTGCTCTATGTCCACCAACATGTGTTTGCCCAAAGGCTATATCCCGATCCTGACTGGCATCGAGAGCTTCAGCAAATGTCTTGTCCTTGTTCCAGCCCGAATAATAACTCAGTACCAAGCCATCCAAAGGAACAAAGTCATCTTTGAGTCTCTGAAAGTAAATCAAAAACTGAGTGAATGTTTCAGTTCTGTATTGATCAAGCTGGTTAGTGAGGCTGACTAACTCCGCATCCCATACCATTAGTTGTTGTGGATCTATTCTATCATGACGAAGCAGGCTATTGCGCTGTTTGAGGCAAGTTTGCAGTCGTTTCCAAACCGGGAAGAATTTAGGTTCCACGTGAAACACAAGCCAATCCAAAAACTGTCTTCGCTCAGTAGGACCGCCCTCTAATAGCAAGAAGGCATTTGAATTGATTAACTGCAATGGAAGATATCCGGCCAAATCAGCAATCGAATTAACTGCCTCTCCCATAGCTTTGAATACGGCGTCACCCTGTTGATTTCGGCTGATACCTAAAGGCAGGCTATTTCTATCATCGGAAGATCTAAGATTGGAAAATATCGTGAATTCGAACGAATCACGATTTATAAGGGATTTATGTTTGTGACTACGAAAGGATCGGCCCAACCCTAATATATAAAGAGCTTCCAGTAGGCTGGTTTTACCCGAACCATTTTCACCAAAAAATAAATTAACCTCTGGCGATGGATAAATATCTACCGCCGAAAGGTTTCTAAGTTGTTGAATACTAAGTCGCTCGACTGCCACAGCAGCCACCCTGGACTATCAAAGACGCATAGGCATGACAACATAAACCGAATCACTGTTTTCCGGTTCTTCAATCAAAGCACTGGAATTAGCATCAGATAGAGTAATCTTTATGTTGTCGTTGGTAATAACATTGGTTACATCTTGTAAATAACTGACGTTGAAACCCACTTCCAATGAATCACCTGTGTAATCAACGGTAACCTGCTCTTCAGCTTCTTCTTGTTCAGGGTTATTGGCCACTATTGTAAGGCTACCTGTATTCAATAAAAGGCGAACACCACGGTATTTCTCATTGGATAAAATTGATGTGCGCCCAAAAGCCTGTTTCAATTCCATCCTGGAGCCAATAACTGTTTTATTCCCTCCTCGAGGTAAAACACGCTCGTAATCCGGGAATTTGCCGTCCACCAATTTAGAGGTGAAGGTGTAATCTGCTGACGTCACTCGAATATGATTACTGCTTAAAGTGACCTCGATTTGCGCAGATGAATCATCCAATAAACGAGACAACTCCAAAACGCCTTTTCTAGGCAGAATGGCTTGGATGACCTCATTACTATTTACCGCCACCGCACGAGTGCACATGGCCATCCTGTGACCATCTGTCGCCACAACACGTAATAAATCCTGACGGACTTCCCAAAGCATACCATTGAGATAATAACGAACATCCTGTTGAGCCATAGCAAAAGCGGTACGCTCGATAAGCCTCTTAATTTCTTGTTGTGCGCAAGAAAAACGCAGGTTGCCTGGGGTATCTTCCACATTCGGAAAATCAGACGCTGGCAGAGTTGATAAGGTAAAACGGCTACGTCCCGACTTAACAATTATGCGCCCATCTTCCTGGAAAAACTCAATGTTGCTGCCATCTGGTAGCGATTTGCAGATATCTACTAATTTCTTGGCGGGTACGGTTATCTCACCTGATTGGCCCGCATGCTCCAAATGAATACGTCCAACAATTTCCACTTCCAGATCAGTTCCGGTCAAGGCGAGTTGATCATCCTTCAGTACAATAAGTACATTTGACAACACAGGTAAGGTTTGACGACGCTCCACCACACCTGCAACCAATTGCAATGGCTTAAGCAAGGCTTCACGGGATACTGAAAATTTCATGAATTTATCTCTTATAAAATCGTCTGGACTAATTATTAACTAAAGAAAAAACTGGGAACACTTATAAATCAAGTTGTCAAAGAACGCAGCAAATTTTTCATATCTTCTTCTATATCTGCTGTCTCTTCTTGCAATTCTTTTATTTTGCGACAAGCATGTAAAACCGTTGTGTGATCGCGACCACCAAACGCCTCACCAATTTCCGGCAGACTATGATTGGTTAATTCTTTTGCCAAGGCCATGGCCACTTGTCTTGGTCTGGCAACAGATCGACTTCGACGCTTGGACACCATGTCATTCATTTTGATTTTGTAATACTCGCAGACTACACGTTGAATGTTATCAATACCAACTTGTTTATCCTGCAAAGCCAACAAATCTTTTAATGCTTCTCTGACCAACTCTACATCTATAGATCTACCAGTAAAGTTGGCACTGGCGATAACCCGTTTCAACGCACCCTCAAGATCACGAACATTAGCACGAATTCGTTGCGCAATAAAAAATGCTGCATCATGGGGAAGATCAATTCCGGCTTGCTCGGCCTTTTTCATCAAGATAGCAACACGAGTTTCTAATTCTGGTGGTTCAACTGCAACTGTCAAACCCCAACCAAAACGAGACTTTAATCTTTCTTCCAGTCCATTAATTTCTTTTGGAAATCTATCACAAGTCAAAATAATTTGGCGACCACCTTCCAACAAAGAATTAAATGTATGAAAAAACTCTTCCTGGGATCTTTCTTTACCTGCGAAAAATTGGATGTCATCAATCAATAAAGCATCCATAGAACGGTAGTAGCGCTTAAAGTCATTAATAGCATTTAATTGCAGGGCTTTTACCATATCTGCAACAAATCGCTCAGAGTGTAAATACACGATTTTTGCATTAGGATTTTTAGCCAGCATGGCATTGCCAACAGCTTGCATTAAATGCGTTTTACCCAAACCCACTCCACCATAAATAAAAAGAGGATTGTAAGCACCGCCTGGATTTTCAGCTACCTGTCTTGCCGCTGCCAAACCCAGCTGATTAGATTTACCTTCTACAAAACTGGCAAAAGTACTGGCCGTATTCAAATAATGGCTGTGTTTCAAACCACCTTCGACATTCAAATCTGGCGATGTCTCGGCTGTAGCTTCTTTTATTACATCTTCAATTTTATTTTTCAAAGCACTAGATTGGTTGATCGATTTAAAAGGAGACACTACTTCAGAAGGAGATTTAGTATTGGCTTTAATTTCTGCTGGTCTGAATCCGGATGTATTTTGTCTAGGCATAATTCCCAGAATTACGCTAAGCGGTTGATGGTGATATTGATCGACTAATTCTTTAATGCGATGTAAAAATTTCTCGTTTACCCAATCACATATAAAACGATTAGGCGCTAGCAAGCGTAATTCTTGCGAATTATCTTCTTCTATTTGTAAAGGCCTGATCCAAGTATTGAATTGTTGCGACGGCAATTCATTTTGAAGACTCGAAAGACAGGATTTCCAGAGTGACTCTAACAAAGGATTTTTCCTCTTTTCATTATCGTTGGGTCGCAAGTGTATTCGACTGGGATAAAGTTATCCACAATACTCAAAAATATTTTTTTGTCTAGGTGATCAATTAATGAAAATATCGACAAATCAGTATCTTGTAAAAATTTCATCTGTGTATAAGTCTGTTGGTAACCTGTTTATTAACTGGCTATAAGTTGCGTATAAACAGGTATATTAGAAAAATTGATTGAAAAATCAGCAGCTGTTGACTATTTATCCAAAATAATTTGCTTTAACCCCGTAATTTCTTTAGAATCGCGCCCCTTTCTACCCTACTGCTACCGAATTTCGGTAGGTTTACAAACTTGAGTTTTATAGGTTGCTCTTATGAAAAGAACATTCCAGCCCAGTAATTTAAAGCGCGTTCGTGTTCACGGTTTCCGTGCTCGATCAGCAACTAAGAATGGTCGTTTGGTATTGGCTCGTCGTCGTGCCAAAGGTCGCAAAAGCCTGTCCATCTAATTGTCTATTAAGATTGATGAGTCATCAGAGTGACGCAATGCTTTAGCAAGTCTCTTCGTTTGCTTAACTCTGATGATTATCAACAGGTCTTCGATTCCGCTAGTTTTCGTATATCCCACCAACACCTTCTTTTATTAGCCTGTCATAATGATCGCAGTATTCCTCGTTTAGGATTGGTTGTAGCTAAAAAACACCTACGACTATCTGTAGATCGCAACCGTATAAAACGACTAAGTCGTGAAAGTTTTCGTATAAATCAGGAACAACTAAAAGGTTTTGATTTGGTCATACTGTCCAGACCTGGTCTTGGTAAACTCACCAATAAAGAAATTGTTGAAATTATTGATCATCAGTGGCGCCGACTCTTAAAAAAATCAAAAGCAGCCACATTGAATACAAATGATCAAAAGCTAGAGGATAAAAATGGCAAGTGTAAATAATCTATTGATTTGGATAGGTGTGAGACTTATTCATATTTACCGATTAATACTTAGCCCTTTGATTGGCAATCAATGTCGTTTCTATCCCAGCTGCTCACATTACGCAGAAGAGTCTCTGTTAATTCATGGATTCTGGCGTGGGACTTATCTTAGTGCGATTCGTCTTTTAAAATGTCACCCTTTACACCCAGGTGGAGAAGACTTGGTTCCACCCAAAACTAACCAGTGCTGTTCGCACTCTCATTCACATCATCACGGCAGTCATTAAGATGGATTGGCAGAAAAATATATTGATAGTGGCAATTCTTGCCATCACCCTGGTTTTGTTTATTCGTTTCAAAGAATTTAATGATGCTCATGCATCTCAACCAACTCCTCCAGCCGCTAGTAATACATCATCTGTAAACTCAAATGTTTCTCAAGATGCTGTTAATCATACGGTTACCACCAATACTACAACTCAATCAAAAATTATTCATATTAAAACTGATACCTTGAATGTTTCGATTGATACCTTTGGTGGAGATATAGTTGAAGTATCCCTACCCAAACATCCTGTGGCATTGGACAAACCCAATGAACCATTTATGTTATTGGATAAACATGAAGGTACAACCTATGTTACTCAATCGGGTTTGTTAGGAATTAATGGAACTGAAGGATCTGATGGATCAAGACCAATATTTTCATCAGAGAAAGACCTATATGTTTTATCCAATAATGAAAAAGAATTAGTGGTTAATCTTACTTATCAACAAGATCAAGTAAAAATAACCAAACAATTCATTTTCAAAGCTGGTGAATATCACGTAGAACTAAAATATTTAATTGATAACCAAAGTGATAGCACCTGGTCAGCCAAATTCTTTGCTCGAATTATTCACGACGGCAAAAGATTAACTAAAGTCAGTGCATTGCAAATGAATCCGTTTTTAGGTGTTGCCACTACAACGGATGATGAAAACTATAAAAAATATCAATTTAAAGATATTGAAAAAGATTCATCCCAGGGAAAAATTACTTTTACTCATCAAAATGGATGGATATCTTTAGTACAACATTACTTTATCAGTGCTTGGGTACCCGATCCAAAATCCAATATCCTTTACTCTATTTTTCAGGACAAAAAATCACTCTTATATGTGATAGGTTTTGAAACACCGGAATTAACAGTTGCACCAAAACAACAAGAATCTGTTGAAGCCACCTTTTATGCGGGACCAAAAGATACTACTAAACTGGAAGCACTATCACCTCATTTGGATTTAACCGTTGATTACAGTTGGTTGTGGTGGATTGCTAAACCACTTTTCGCTTTAATGAAATTTATCCATAGCTTTCTAGGTAACTGGGGCCTAGCCATCATTGGATTAACCTTTACCGTAAAATTAGTGTTTTATAAGCTGTCTGAATCCAGCTATAAATCCATGGCTAAAATGAAAAAACTTCAGCCTAAATTAGCTGAATTAAAAGAGCGATACGGTGAAGATAAACAACGTTATTCGCAAGAAATGATGAAGATGTACAAAACCGAAAAAGTGAATCCTCTCGGTGGATGTTTACCTCTTCTTATTCAAATGCCAGTATTTATTTCTCTGTACTGGGTATTGATGGAATCAGTTGAACTTCGTCAATCACCTTTCTATTTATGGATACAAGATCTATCACAAATGGATCCCTATTTCATCTTGCCGATACTTTATGGTGTATCCCAGTTCGTCACCATGAAATTCAGTCCTCAGCCGCCGGATCCAATGCAAGCGAAGATTATGCAAATGTTGCCATTTGTATTTACCTTTATGTTTTTGTGGTTTCCATCCGGACTGGTACTTTATTGGTTGACTAATAATATTTTACAAATTATTCAACAACAAATTATTACGCGAAAAATCGAAAGAGCGGACGCAAAAACCTGATGTTTTATAACGACACCATTGCTGCCATAGCCACGGCTACCGGCCGTGGTGGTGTCGGTATTATTCGTATCTCAGGACCTAAAACAAAGGCTATTGCAGAAACTCTTCTTCGAATGCCGCTACAACCTCGTCATGCACATTATTGCGATTTCTATTCAACTGATAATCAAATCATTGATCAAGGCCTGGCAATTTTTTTTCCCAATCCACATTCATTTACCGGTGAAGATGTTCTTGAATTACAAGGGCATGGCGGTCCTGTAATTTTAGATATATTACTCAATAGAGTTCTAAAATCAGGTGCTCGTTTAGCAAGGCCAGGTGAATTTTCAGAACGCGCTTTTCTAAATGATAAAATCGATTTAGCGCAAGCAGAAGCTATAGCCGATTTAATTGATGCAACCACAGAACAAGCCGCAAGAAACGCACTGCATTCATTGCAAGGTGCCTTTTCAAAACGCATTAATGAATTAGTGGAAATGCTAATTCAACTGCGAATTTATGTCGAAGCCGCTATAGATTTTCCAGAAGAAGAAATTGATTTTTTAACGGACGGAAAAATTCAACATGATTTATTGAAAATTGAAACACAATTAGAAAAAACGTTTCAGGAAGCCAAACAAGGAACACTAGTTCGCGATGGTATGCGCTTGGTCATTGCCGGAAAACCCAATGCTGGAAAATCCAGTTTATTAAACGCCTTGAGCGGTCGTGATTCAGCAATAGTTACAGCAATAGCAGGAACGACTCGAGACGTACTTCGCGAACACATTCATATTGACGGTATGCCTCTGCATATCGCTGATACAGCAGGCTTACGTGAAAGTCCGGATGAAGTTGAGCAGATTGGTATTGAGAGGGCCTGGAATGAAATAGAACAAGCAGATCGAATATTGTTATTGATTGACTCCCATAACAATCCGGAAACCGATATCAATAAACTTTGGCCAGATTTTTTAACTAAAATACATAATCCTGAAAAAATTATTTTAATTCGAAATAAAATTGATTTAAGCCATGAAAACCCAGGATTACATCAAAATAATACTGGTCAAACTTATTTGTCTATCAGTGCCAAACATCATCAAGGAATTGAAGAACTACGTAGTTATCTCAAATCGATTATGGGATTTGAACAAACCAACGAATCCGGTTTTACCGCTCGTCGCCGTCATTTAGATGCTTTACAACGCGCACAAGACTTTATTCAACAAGGCAAAATTCAATTAACTGACTATGCAGCGGGTGAACTTTTGGCTGAAGATCTGCGTCAAGCTCAAAAAGCTTTAAGCGAAATCACTGGTGAATTTACATCAGATGACCTTTTAGGTCGTATTTTCAGCAGTTTTTGCATCGGAAAATAAATATTTAATTTCTACATTTACCTAGGTACTTTATCCTAAAAACTCAAAACATAAACCTTACAGGAAGGTTTATACGAGCTTATCCTAAGGTTTTTCCACAGGTTTACACAGCTTATCCACAAAATTAGATGAACTTAGTTGGTTAAATCACTGTTTTTATAAGTTTTTTTATTTATTAACAAGATTCTGGTATTAAACTGTGATTTAACCGCCTACAAACTGAAGATGAAATTGGGGATAAGTCTATGTTTTCTGATTTCATGTATAACAGGGTCTTTTATATCCAGCTTACTAACTCGTTAAATGCAGGAAAAACAGATGATTCACACTGGTTTGTCATTACCATAACCTATTGATTTTAAAGTATTTAAATGACTTACTAACAGAAATGAGCTTCACCATTAATTACTATAAACATAATCCTAACTAATAAACATATTAAATATTTTCTAATTCCTTATTTCTTTGTTGTTACTAAAACAGCGGTGAAAAAAATTATTGATTAAACCCTGTTCAAGTTTTGTGCAAAGCTAAGTCTCGCTCTATAATGCCTGCCCTTTTTTTCATAAGCCCTTTCCGAGGTTGTGACAGCATGATATTTCCCGATCGATTTGATGTGATTGTCGTTGGCGGCGGCCATGCGGGAACCGAAGCCTGTTTGGCTGCAGCACGAATGGGGTGTAAAACCTTGTTGCTGTCGCACAACATTGAGACGCTCGGACAAATGTCTTGTAACCCAGCGATTGGCGGCATAGGTAAAAGTCATTTGGTCAAAGAAATTGATGCCTTGGGCGGCGCAATGGCCTTGGCCACCGACAAAGGTGGAATTCAATTTCGCGTGTTAAATGCGCGCAAAGGTCCAGCGGTTAGAGCAACACGAGCACAAGCCGATAGAATTCTTTACAAAGCTGCTGTGCGAAATATTCTGGAAAACCAAGCTAATTTGTGGATTTTTCAACAAGCTGTCGATGATTTAATCATTGAGGCCGATCAAATTTGCGGTGTGGTTACGCAAATGGGACTGAAATTTTTAGCTAATCAAGTGGTACTTACAGCGGGTACATTTTTGGGCGGATTGATTCACATAGGCATGCAAAATTATTCAGGTGGTCGCGCCGGCGATCCGCCATCCATGGCATTATCAAAACGTTTGCGTGAATTAAATTTACCTGTTGGCAGATTAAAAACTGGAACACCTCCGCGAGTTGATGCTCGAACAGTGAATTTTGAAGGATTGGAAAAACAATGGGGCGACAACCCGCTACCGGTGATGTCGGTACGCGGTAGTCGCGACATGCATCCGCAACAAATTTGTTGTTACATGACACACACCAATGAAAAAACGCACGATATTATTCGAGCGAATTTGGACAGGTCGCCAATGTATTCCGGTGTGATCGAAGGAGTCGGTCCACGTTACTGCCCATCCATCGAAGATAAAATTCATCGTTTTGCCGATAAAAATTCACATCAGGTATTTATTGAGCCCGAAGGATTAACAACTCACGAACTTTATCCCAACGGAATATCAACCAGTTTGCCTTTTGATGTGCAATTACAAATTGTGCAATCGATGAAAGGTTTTGAAAACGCGCATATTTTGCGTCCTGGTTATGCGATTGAATACGATTATTTTAATCCGCAAGAATTGCAACACAGTTTGGAAACTCGCGCAGTGAAAGGATTATTTTTTGCCGGCCAAATTAATGGTACTACGGGTTATGAAGAAGCTGCGGCACAAGGAATTCTTGCGGGAATTAATGCCGGATTGCGTTCGCAAGAAAAAGACGCTTGGGTGCCTAGTCGCGATGAATCTTATATTGGTGTGATGGTTGATGATTTAATTCGATTGGGAACCAAAGAGCCTTATCGAATGTTTACCAGTCGCGCTGAATATCGTTTGTTACTACGCGAAGACAATGCGGATTTGCGGTTAACGGAAATCGGTAGAAATTTAGGTGTAGTCGATGATGAACAATGGAATTTGTTTTTTACAAAACAAGAAACCTTGGCAAGTGAAAGCCAAAGATTGAAATCAACCTGGATCCAAACAGGATCGGAAGAAGCTAAATTAATTGAAGAAAAAACCGGAACTAAATTAAATCACGAATATTCTTTATTTGAATTATTAAAACGCCCGGAATTAAATTATCACGATGTTGCATCACTAAAAGGTGAAGCTATTACTGACGAACGCGCAGCAGAACAAATTGAGATAGAAGCAAAATACTCTGGTTATGTTGATCGTCAGCAAGAAGAAATCGATCGTTTGCGAGTTTATGAAAACACATTGATTCCTGTCGATTTTGATTTTTCGGTGGTCGATGGTTTATCGAATGAAGTTAAACAAAAATTGACACAAATCAGGCCGGCAACTTTGGCGCGGGCTCAAGGCATATCGGGCGTTACACCTGCGGCGATTTCACAATTACTGATGTATTTGAAAAAGCAGGGTATGTTAAAAAGAATGAAATCAGAAGTGGTTTGATTGTAATCATTGAGTATTGAGAAACCTGTGCTAGACAAAAATGCCATATTAGTTGAAGGTGCCAAGTCTATGGGGCTGGATTTGTTGCCCCGGCAGGTTGAGGCCTTGCTGTTGTATATCAGCGAATTTGAAAAATGGAATAAAGCCTATAATCTATCGGCAGTGCGTGATCTAGAGCAAATGATCAATCGTCATTTGCTGGATAGCTTGAGTGTTGTAAATTGGTTAGGGCAACATTCGGAATTGAAAAGTATTATTGATGTAGGAACAGGTGGAGGGTTACCTGGAATACCCTTGTCGATAATGTTTCCAGAAAGGCAATGGACTTTGTTAGACAGTAATGGAAAAAAAATGCGTTTTCTTTTTCATATAAAAACCCTATTGAATTTGCAAAACGTAACTGTCGAAAATAGACGTGTTGAAAGTTTTAAACCGGAAAAAAATTTTGATGCAGTCATTAGTCGTGCTTTTGCAAGCTTGCAGGACATGATAGAAAATTGTCGTCATCTTCTAACTGATAATGGAATTTTTTTGGCTATGAAAGGTTTGTTTCCACAAGATGAAATAGACATTATAAAAAATAACATTGATGTACTTGAATGCGTTAAATTGAACGTTGCAGCAACAGAAGGCGAGCGCCATTTACTGGTATTGCAACCCAAATAACAACTTAATTCACTACCCCTGTAGTAAAGGATCATTTTGTGACAAAAATTTATGCCATTGCCAATCAAAAAGGTGGTGTAGGAAAAACCACCACTTGCGTAAATTTAGCGGCGTCATTAGTGGCGACAAAAAAACGCGTACTATTGGTTGATCTTGATCCTCAGGGTAATGCCACTATGGGTAGCGGCATTAATAAAAATGAAATTGAAGAATCAATTTATGATGTGTTAACTGATCGCGCAGCCATTCAAGATTGTTTGGTGGTCTCAGAAGCAGGAAAATATCATGTGCTGCCTGCAAACGGAGATTTAACAGCGGCAGAAGTGGAAATGTTATCTCTGCCAAATAAAGAGCGCCGTTTGCAAAATGCGCTCAATAAAATCCGCGATCAATATGATTATATTTTAATTGATTGTCCGCCTTCGCTAAATATGCTAACAGTTAATGCCTTTGCTGCTTGTAACGGTGTAATTATTGCAATGCAATGTGAATATTATGCGTTAGAAGGGCTATCCGCATTGGTGAGCACCATTAATCAGGTACAACAAGTTTTAAACCCTGAATTAAAAATAGAAGGTTTGTTGCGGACTATGTATGATCCACGTAACAGTTTGACCAACGATGTGTCGGCGCAATTACAACAACACTTTGCTGATCGTCTGTATCGTACTTGTATTCCGCGTAATGTTCGCTTGGCAGAAGCCCCCAGTTTTGGCATGCCGGTTATTTCCTTTGATCGACAATCAAAAGGTGCGATTGCTTATTTGGCGCTCGCTGGAGAAATCATTCGTCGCAATGAGGCACAACATAAAACACCAGCGGTACCGCTGACAGAATAATTTTTGGGTGACTAGCATGGCGAATAAACGCAAAGGTTTAGGTAAAGGTTTGGATGCGCTCTTAAGTGCAGGTTTGGGAATGAGTTCACCCGCACCGCAAATGTCTGTGCAAGAAGATGCAGAACAAAAAACAGCAGAATACAAAGATGGAAAATTAGCGCATTTACCGATAGATATTATTCAACGTGGAAAATATCAGCCGCGTCGCGATATGCATCAGGAGGCGCTGGAAGAATTAGCCGAGTCGATCAAAGTTCAGGGTGTGATGCAACCTATTGTAGTGCGTCCAATCGGTGAAGGCCGTTATGAAATTATTGCTGGTGAACGACGATGGCGCGCAACACAATTAGCAGGCTTGGATAAGATCCCGGCAGTTATTCGCGATGTGCCGGACGAAGCGGCCATTGCTATGGCGCTAATTGAAAATATTCAACGTGAAAATTTAAATCCCATGGAAGAAGCCATGGCATTAAAACGTCTGCAAGATGAATTTGAATTAACCCATGCAGAGGTCGCTCAAGCTGTCGGTAAGTCACGCACAACTGTGACCAATCTGTTGCGATTGATTGCACTGTCTGATGATGTAAAAACCTTATTGGAACACGGCGATATTGAAATGGGCCATGCCCGTGCATTATTAACACTGGATGCAGATGCACAACGCGATATAGCCAAACAAATTGTCGCCAAAGGGTTATCCGTTCGCCAAACTGAAACGCTTGTTAGATCCTATCAAGAACAAAAAATAAAAACCAAATCCCTGGAACCCGCAAAAGCCTCAGCTGATATACGCCAACTGCAAGATAAATTGTCAGACACCTTGGGCGCTGAAGTATTAATCCAGCACTCTGCAAAAGGTAAAGGAAAACTGGTTATCAACTACAACTCATTGGATGAGTTGGATGGAATACTGAATCACATCAAATAAAAAATATTTACATCAAATTTACTAGCCAAAATTTAACATGAATGCTAGAGCCCCGTTGCTGGCTTGTGGATAAGTCTCTATAATGCGCCGCAATTGTGCGTGTCGGATCAATGCGTTACCAATGGTAATGCTTTGTAAATTGTGACAGAATGCCGGCCGTTTTTTGAGGTTGTCCTTTATGTCGAAAAGTCTTAGGGGACGAGCTTACGCGTTGCAAATGCTGGGGACACAGTTCCTGATAGTCAGTCTGTTGAGTCTTGCAGTCAGTATTTGGGATCAGCGAATCGCAGTAACTTATTTCATGGGTGGAACAATTAGCGTATTAGCGAACCTTTGGTTTGCGCTGATGGTGTTTCGCCCGCCGCTAGGCTCGCCACCGGGGCGAATGTTAGTGGCGTTTTATTTAGGGGAAGCCGGAAAACTCTTGGTTATCGCCATCTTATTTGTACTGGCATTCAAGCGAGTGCCCTGGATGAGGGACGACAACATGGGCTTGGTACTTTTGACAGGATTCATCTCCAGCCACTTGGTGGCGTGGATTTACCCCCTGATAAAACACAGACCAGGAACAAATTGATTCCGGCTGGGAAACAGATTTTATTTTTAAACCTTGGAAATTTTCATGTCTGGTACTGAACATTCTTTGACGTCGACCGAATACATCAAACACCATTTGACCAATATGACCTATGGTCAGTTGCCTGATGGCAGCTGGGGCTTTGCTGAAAATGCAGAACAGGCCAAGACTATGGGCTTTTGGGCCATCAATGTGGATACCATGGGATGGTCACTGTTTTTGGGCATAGTGTTTTTCATTATGTTCCGATCTGCCGCAAAAAAGGCCTCCCCCACAGCTATTCCATCCGGCTTGTTAAATGTGGTGGAGACAGCAATAGAGTTTGTTGAGAACAATGTAAAAAGTATGTTCCCTTATCACAATCGCATGATTGCCCCAATGGCCTTAACGATTTTGGTCTGGGTATTTTTCATGAACTTTATGGATTTGTTTGCAGTGGATTTAATTCCTGGTATCGCACAACAAATCGGTGGCGCTATGGGTTATGAACCGCATTCAGTTTTCTTCAAGATTGTTCCATCAACCGACCCTAACATCACCATGGGCATGGCCCTGTTTGTTTTTGGGTTAGTGATTTATTTCAGTCTTACACAAAAAGGCATTCTGGGCTTTGCCAAAGAGCTTTGTTTGCATCCATTCAGCAGTAAAAACTTTATTATTCAGGCGCTTTTTATTCCCGCAAACTTTGTTCTGGAATTCGTTAATCTGATTGCAAAGCCTATTTCCTTGGGTTTGCGGTTGTTCGGCAATATGTACGCTGGCGAAATTATTTTTATTCTGGTAGCCATTATGTTTGGTGCTGGCTATCTGTTTAGTTTGGCGGCTGGTGGAATTCAAATTGTATGGGCGCTTTTCCACATTGTGATCATTTCCTTGCAGGCGTTTATTTTTATGGTGTTAACCATTGTTTATTTGAGCATGGCTTTCCAGAACGCTGATGAACATTAATGATTTGTTTTGTGATTTTTAATTTTTGACTTTTGATTTTAACTTTTGATTTTAACTTAGGAGAAAAGCAGTGACTGAAGCAATCGCGTTATTATATTTGGCAGGTGCTCTGGTAATCGGTTTGGGCGCCGTAGGCGTAGCAATCGGTGTAGGTATCCTTGGTGGTAAATTTTTGGAAGGCGGCGCTCGTCAACCAGAATTGATCCCAATGTTGCGCACACAATTTTTTATCGTAATGGGTCTGGTTGATGCCGTACCAATGATTGGTGTTGCTATTGGTTTGTACATTCTGTTCGCTGTTGTCGGTTCGTAATCGCTGACAACTTCATTTAAACCCTTTACGAAAGGCATTTAACGTGAACATTAATGCAACCATAATTGGTCAGATGATTGCCTTCGCAATCTTCATTTATTTGACCTACCGCTTTGTTTGGCCGCCAGTAGTCAATGCTATGGCAGAGCGTTCCAAGCGCATTGCTGATGGTCTGCAAGCAGCTGACAGAGCAGAAAAAGATCTTGAGTTGGCTCAACAAAAAGTCGTTGAGCAATTAACAACTGCGAAAAAGGAAGCAGCTGTGATTCTTGATCAAGCAAACAAGCGTGCAATTGATATTGTTGAAGAAGCAAAAGAAAAAGCACGTGTTGAAGCTGACCGAATCAAGCAAGGCGCACAAGCTGAAATTGATCAGGCTGTAGCAAGAGCAAAAGAAGATCTGCGTAATAAAGTGGTGACATTGGCTTTAGCCGGTGCCGAAAAAATTCTCGAGTCTTCCATAGACCAAAAAGCCCACACCGAGTTAGTAAACAAACTCGCTGCTGAGCTCTAAACGAGGTTTTTATGGCAGAACTCACCACCCTCGCACGACCTTACGCCAAAGCAGCATTTCAGCACGCTTTGGCAGCTAAACAATTGCAGTCCTGGTTTGACGCCTTGGAAGTCGCAGCGGCGATTGCAGTAGAGGCATCGGTGAAAAAACTGTTAGTCACATCGAGTCTCTCTGCCGCGCAGAAAGCATCCGTTTTTATCAATGTCTGCGGTGAGAAGTTGGATGAAGGCATGAAAAACTTTATCCAAACTTTGGCAAGTAACAAACGTTTGGCATTACTTCCCTATATCAAAGATCTGTTTGCGGCTATGAAAGCGCAACAGGAAAAGACTTTGGATGTGAAAGTGACCGCCGCTTACGAGTTGTCTGCGGACTTAATTAACAAATTGGCTGAAGTGTTAAGCACCAAGCTGAATCGTAATGTCAGTGTTCAAGGCTCTGTTGATAAGAGTCTGTTAGGCGGTGTGGTTATTCACACTGGCGACACAGTGATAGACGGGTCAGTACGTGGTCGCTTGGCGAAACTTGCCGAAGCAATGAAATCCTAATCGGGGTTGAGGAACAGAGCATGCAGCAACTGAATCCTTCTGAAATCAGTGAAATCATCAAACAGCGTATCGCTGGTCTTGAGTTTTCAACAGAAGCACAAAACGAAGGTACGGTGGTTTCCGTTACTGACGGTATTATCCGCATTCATGGTCTTGCCGAAGTTATGTACGGCGAGATGATTGAATTTGAAGGCGGTGTTTATGGTATGGCACTCAACCTTGAGCGTGACTCAGTCGGTGCTGTAATCCTCGGTGATTATCGCGGTGTTGCCGAAGGTCAAAAATGTAAGTGCACCGGTCGTATTCTGGAAGTGCCAGTAGGCCCGGAATTATTAGGTCGCGTGGTTGATGCCTTGGGTAATCCAATAGATGGTAAAGGCCCAATCAACACTAAAATGACGGATGCCGTTGAAAAAGTTGCACCTGGCGTGGTTTGGCGTAAGTCAGTTGACCAGCCAGTGCAAATTGGTTTGAAAGCGATTGATGCCATGGTACCCATTGGTCGTGGTCAACGTGAGTTGATCATCGGTGACCGCCAGATCGGTAAAACCGCTATTGCGATTGATGCCATCATCAACCAAAAAGATTCCGGAATTAAATGTATTTATGTTGCAATCGGGCAAAAAGCTTCTTCTGTCGCCAGTGTTGTGCGTAAGTTGGAAGAGCATGGCGCTATGGCGCATACCACTGTGATCGCGGCTACAGCTTCTGATCCGGCGGCTATGCAGTTCCTGGCTCCTTTTGCCGGTTGTACCATGGGCGAATATTTCCGCGACCGCGGTCAAGATGCGTTGATTATTTATGATGACTTGACCAAACAAGCTTGGGCTTATCGTCAAATTTCATTGTTGTTACGTCGTCCACCAGGCCGTGAGGCCTATCCTGGCGATGTGTTCTATCTCCACTCTCGTCTACTTGAGCGCGCCTCTCGCGTGAGTGAAGCCTACGTTGAGAAATTCACCAAAGGTGAAGTCAAAGGTCAAACAGGTTCTTTAACTGCCTTGCCAATGATTGAAACTCAAGCAGGTGACGTATCTGCATTCGTTCCAACTAACGTTATTTCGATCACCGATGGTCAGATCTTCCTTGAGTCTGCCATGTTCAACTCAGGTGTACGCCCTGCGATGAACGCTGGTATTTCAGTATCGCGTGTAGGTGGTGCTGCTCAGACTAAAGTGATCAAGAAATTGTCTGGTGGTATTCGTACGGCTTTGGCGCAGTACCGCGAATTGGCTGCTTTTTCCCAGTTTGCTTCTGATCTGGATGAAGCGACCAAGTCTCAACTTGAACACGGTCAACGTGTTACCGAGTTGATGAAGCAAAAGCAATATGCACCTTTGAGTGTTGCGCAAATGGCTTTGGTGCTTTATGCCGCTAACGAAGGTCATCTGAAAGATATTGCAGTTAACAAGGTGTTGGATTTTGAAGCAGCCTTGCTTTCTTTTGCTCAAGCTGAATATGCCGACACTATGGCGCACATTGCGGCCACAGGTGATTGGAATGGCGAGCTGGAAGGCAAATTCAAAGAACTGATCACCAAGTTGAAGGCCAGCCGTAGCTGGTAATGGCAAACAATTATGGCAGGCACTAAAGAAATACGGACCAAAATATCCAGCGTAAAAAGTACGCAGAAGATTACTAGCGCCATGGAAATGGTGGCCGCTAGTAAGATGCGTCGCGCGCAGGAACGTATGGAATTAGGCAAACCTTATTCACAACGTATCCGCGACGTGATCGGGCATTTGGCCAATTCCAATCCGGAGTACAAACACCGTTTTATGAAAGATCGCCCCGTTAAGCGCGTGGGCTACATTCTGGTGTCGAGTGATCGTGGTCTTTGTGGTGGTTTGAACGTGAACATGTTCAAAGCCGCAATTAAGAACATGAAATTATGGGCTGATCAACAAGTGCAAATTGATCTGTGTCTGATAGGGGCCAAAGCCGGTGCTTTTTTCAAAAGCTTCGGTGGCAATGTAGTTGCCAGTACACGTGATCTAGGCGAAAAGCCGGTGTTATCCAATCTCATTGGTAGTGTGAAAGTCATGTTGGACGCCTTCGAAGACGGCAAAATCGACAGACTCTATTTAGTCAGTAACGAGTTTGTAAACACCATGACCCAACAACCCAAGGTGAGTCAGTTGTTGCCTTTACTTGCGGAAGATAACAGCAAGTTAAAGCACCATTGGGATTACATCTATGAGCCAGATGCAGAAGCATTGTTGAAAGGCTTGTTGACTCGCTTTATAGAGTCACAGGTTTATCAGGCAGTTGTTGAAAATAGTGCGTGTGAACAAGCCGCACGTATGGTTGCGATGAAAAGTGCAACAGACAACGCTGGTGAGCTGATCGACACCTTGAAACTGATTTACAACAAAGCGCGTCAAGCGGCAATTACCCAGGAAATTTCCGAGATTGTCGGTGGTGCAGCAGCGGTTAGTTGATTTTCAATGGGGTCAGACTCCATTGATGTAGATTAACTTTACGATTCAACAAAAACCTGAAAATCAATGGAGTCTGACCCCATTGAAATCAAGAGGAATGCAACATGAGTAGTGGACGTATAGTTCAAATCATCGGTGCGGTAATCGATGTGGAATTCCCACGCGATGCAGTACCTAAAGTCTATGATGCCTTGATCATTTCTAAAGGCAACTTGACGCTGGAAGTTCAACAACAGTTAGGTGACGGTGTAGTGCGTACTATTGCTCTCGGTTCTTCTGAGGGTTTGCGTCGCGGATTGGAAGTGACTAATACTCACAGCCCAATCAGTGTACCTGTCGGTATAGAAACACTGGGCCGTATCATGGACGTATTGGGTAACCCAATCGACGAATTAGGTCCAATCGGTGAAAAAGAGCGTATGCAAATTCACCGTGCTGCACCCAAATACGAAGATTTGGCAGCCTCTGAAGAATTGCTTGAAACGGGAATCAAGGTTATTGACCTGGTCTGTCCTTTCGCTAAAGGCGGTAAGGTTGGCCTGTTCGGTGGTGCCGGTGTCGGTAAAACCGTAAACATGATGGAACTGATCAACAACATCGCAAAAGCACACAGTGGTTTGTCTGTATTTGCTGGTGTGGGTGAACGTACTCGTGAAGGTAACGACTTCTATCACGAAATGCAGGAAGCCGGCGTTGTTAACGTAGAAACTTTCTCCGAATCCAAAGTGGCGATGGTTTACGGCCAAATGAACGAGCCGCCAGGGAACCGTTTGCGCGTTGCCTTGACGGGTTTGACCATGGCTGAAAAATTCCGTGATGAAGGTAAAGACGTATTGTTCTTCGTTGACAATATTTACCGTTACACCCTTGCAGGTACTGAAGTATCTGCACTTTTGGGTCGTATGCCGTCAGCAGTGGGTTACCAACCAACATTGGCTGAAGAGATGGGCGTTCTGCAAGAGCGTATTACTTCAACCAAAACCGGTTCTATTACCTCTATCCAAGCGGTATACGTACCAGCGGATGACTTAACTGATCCATCGCCTGCCACTACGTTTGCGCATTTGGACTCAACGGTTGTATTGAGCCGTGACATTGCTGCCAAAGGTATCTACCCGGCAATTGATCCACTGGACTCAACTTCACGTCAGTTGGACCCAATGGTCATTGGTCACGAACATTACAGCGTTGCTCGCGGTGTTCAAACTGTATTGCAACGTTACAAAGAACTGAAAGATATTATTGCGATTTTGGGTATGGACGAATTGTCAGAAGAAGACAAATTGACTGTAAACCGCGCGCGTAAAATCGAACGTTTCTTGTCTCAACCTTTCCACGTAGCGGAAGTATTCACTGGCTCACCCGGTAAATACGTTCCGTTGAAAGAAACTATTCGTGGTTTCAAAGGTTTGTTGGCCGGTGATTATGATCACTTGCCAGAACAAGCTTTCTACATGGTTGGCACAATCGACGAAGCTGTAGAGAAAGCCGGTAAACTCAAGTAAAGAGGCAGGACTATGGCTATGACAGTTCAGTGCAACATCGTCAGTGCGGAGCGAGAGATTTTCTCGGGTACTGTTGAAATGTTGATTACTACAGGTACTTTGGGCGAAGTCGGTATTACTTACGGACACGCCCCATTGTTGACCGGGATAAAACCCGGCCCTGTACGATTGATTAAATCTGGCGGTGAAGAAGAAATTTTTTACGTCTCAGGTGGCTACCTTGAAGTGCAGCCCTACCACATCACCGTATTGGCTGACACAGCCCTGCGCGCAGATGATATGGATGAAGCTGCCGCTCTCGAAGCGCAAACCGCCGCCGAGCAGCAATTGGCAAATCAATCTTCCGAGATTGACTTCCAGCGCGCCAGCATCCAATTGGCCGAGGCAGCCGCACAATTGCGAACGCTACAAGCCATTCGTAAAAAAGCAGGAAAATAATCCTGTGATGGTTAAAACAAAAAAGGGTGACTAAATGTCACCCTTTTTTGTTTATAAAGACCAAGTCAGTTTTGCAAAAAAAGCCGGCTCAAATTCACTGCGGCCGGGCAATGATCCAAACTCGGCGTGTGCTGAGTTGAAAAGATTTTGCCCTACCAAAGAAAGCTCAAGATCAGAAGTCATTGACCAGTTCAGGCTGAGATCAACCACTGCATAGTCAGGTACTTTTGTAAGCTCTAATTCATCGACGTAGCGCAAATTGGCGTTGAGTGCCAGCTGCTCAGTAAAGTAGAAGTTAGAACGTAGACTTGCGTAATACTTAGGGTCAGCTGAGGCCAAAGAGGTGGCGTTGGATAAATCCGCACTTGCTGCTTTCAGACGAACATCAAATTCTTGCCGAACAAAACCTGCGTATAAGCGCCAGTTGTCCTTCAATTGCCAAGTACTCCAAAACTCCAAACCATAAGTGTGTGCTTCCGCTAAATTTTTAAATACAAGTCCTGAACCTTCGGTATTAAATTCCAGTGTACGCAATTGATCATATTCGCTGTAAAAAGCTGTCGCAGAAAATGAAAGAATTGACCAAGGCTGGCTTCGATAACCCAATTCAAAAACTTGTGCTATTTCAGCTCCAAAATCTGGGCCACCAGCCAAAAAATATTGAGGGGCGCCATTTACCATAGGTGGACTGGGGGGACTGTAAAGATCGCGGTCAATGCGTGAGGGGGTGCGTACGGCACGCGATGCACCCAACCACACTAGCTGCGTGCTATCTGGTGCCCAAGATAGACGGGCATCGGGCATAAACTCCCAACCTGTAAAGGGGTTTTTTTCCCATTTGTTGCCCAAGGTGAGTGTGATCTTGTCAGAAAGGCTGACTTCATCCCTAACAAAAAAGTTTGACCAGGTCATATGTATATTTTCGGGCAAAAATGCGAAGCTCTGATCATTATCAATCTTGTCAGAGATATAGCGATAGCCTGCGCCCCACACCAAATTATGTTTTTTTGCAAAACGCCATTGGTGCTGGGCATCAATGTCAAAAGTATTCATTCCCTGCGCAAAAGCACCTGGCTGATCTCGCTCGGTGCGATCAAAGTATGTCTGTAGCAAAAAGTTAGAATCACCGGAAATTTGCCAATTTTTCCGAGCCAAAAGATTCACGCCACTGATTTCAATATCTTCAGTATTAATTTGATGGAGATAGCCCTTATAACCATCACCCTGGAGAGTGGTTGATTCTCCACCATTTTCCCAATCCATGCGAAAACCAGCTTGAGTTCTATTCCAGCCAGTTTCAGTTGAAAGGCCTGACTGGGTAAAAGAATCGTCATTAGCGCTGAGTTTTGCGTAAACCCTGTAATGTCCAGTGGCTATTTCACCACCATAACGAGCTGCTGCATGATGCTCAAATTCACTGCCGCCAACAGAAACCAAACCTCCTTGAGTGTCAGCAGCAGAGCGCGTAACTATATTGATCACGCCATTAACTGCATTGGCACCCCACAGAGTTCCACCTGCTCCGCTAATCACTTCTATTCGTTCAAGATCCTCTAACACAACATCCTGAGCGTCCCAATACACACCTGAAAATAATGGGGAGTAGACAGTTCTTCCATCAATCAATACCAATAATTTGTTTGCAAATGGATTATTAAAACCACGCGCGGTGATGGCGTAATTGCGTGCGTCAACCCGGGCAACTTGGAGATTTGGCGCAAGTCTTAAAGATTCAGGTAATGATGTGGCACCTGAACTGACAATATCTTGTCCGGTGATGACATAAACAGAAGCGGGAGCCTCGGAAATAGGCTTGGCAGATTTTGAAACAGAAGTGATAGATATGTTGGCAAGTTCTTCAAGGCTGAGATCCATCAAAGTCGTTGTCGGATGTATTTGTGCCGTGGACAAATTCGAAACGAAATACAAGTATCCAAACAGGAATTTACTTTTCATAATAACTTACCCTCGTCCGACAATAGCAAGATATTTTGTTATTCGGAATTTAGAAGCCTAGCTGGAGATTGTAATCAACTCAAATTTTTTCTTGCTTATCTGTGATCAATGACATTATTGCAACAAACTGCTGATCTATTCGCATTGAAAGTATTTGTTAGTTGCCCATTCGCAATTCCAAAAGCTGTTTTGTATGGCGCATAAAGTCAGAAATTATGAATTTTTGAACGCCAAATAAATGCTACAATCGCGCGTCAATACTGAACGATTAGCCGCCAAATAATTTTTAATCGATAGAATTAAGGAATTCCTATGCTCGACATTCTTATCCTCGCAGCCGGTAAAGGCACACGCATGTGTTCCGATTTACCAAAAGTATTGCACCCTATTGGTGGTAAAGCGTTGGTACAACATGTTGCTGATACCGCACGAAAAGTCGGGGGTGAACAGCTCTTGATTATTGTTGGACATGGCGCTGAAAAAGTAGAAGAAAAAATGGCGGCGCCGGATGTGAAATTTATTTTACAAGCGCAACAATTAGGAACAGGACATGCGGTACAACAAGCCTTACCCAATCTGCGAAACGATGCAACAGTATTAATTCTTTACGGCGATGTGCCATTGACTAAAGCAGAAACTTTGCAGAAATTAATTGCAAAAGTCAGCGATAGTCAAATGGGATTGTTGACAGTCAATATGCAAAACCCAAGTGGATATGGTCGTATTGTTCGCGACGCAAATAATAATGTCATTGCGATTGTTGAACATAAAGATGCAAGTGATGATCAGAAAAAAATTAATGAAATTAACACCGGCATAATGGCCGTTAAAGCCAAGCATTTACAAAAATGGTTGCCACAACTGAGCAACAAAAATGCACAAGGTGAATACTATTTAACGGATATCATTGCCATCGCAAAAGCTGACGACATTGCAATTCAGGTTGAACAACCGGACGCAGTTGAAGAAGTAGAAGGTATTAATAATCGACAACAACAAGCTGCGCTGGAACGTTTTCTCCAGCAACAAAAAGCCAATGATTTAATGGTTGCCGGTGTAACGCTATTAGATCCATCGCGCATTGATATTCGCGGTAACCTCACTTGCGGTCGCGACGTAGTGATTGATGTGAACTGTGTGTTCCAAGGTGAGATTGTTCTGGGTGATGGTGTAGTCATTGAACCTAATTGCGTGATTATCAATAGCAAAATAGGCAATGGTTCGCAGATAAAAGCGTTTAGTCATATTGAAGAATCTACGCTGCAAAACAATTGTGATATTGGCCCATACGCACGTTTACGCCCGGGCACACAATTAGCGGATGATGTGAAAATTGGCAACTTCGTTGAAACTAAAAAAGCCGTGATTGCAAAAGGCAGTAAAGTCAATCATTTAAGTTACATTGGCGATGCCATCATTGGTAGCAAAGTCAATGTTGGTGCTGGCACCATCACTTGTAATTACGACGGCGTAAATAAATTCAAAACAGAAATAGGCGATAATGCCTTTATTGGTTCAAACTCGGCCTTAGTCGCACCGGTAAAAATCGCGGCCAATAGCACGGTAGGTGCAGGCTCCGTTATTACCAAAAACACAGAAGAAAATGATTTGGCTATCGCACGTAGCCAGCAACGCAATATTAAAGGCTGGGAAAGACCGACGAAGAAATAGAGTCAAAAATGCATTGGGAGGAAAATAATGAAACCAACAACTTCTGGTTTGATAGATCTACAAACCTTGCATGATTGGCAATCAAAATATCCATGTGTGCTGCTAGATGCCAGTATCCCGCCTATAGGATTACCGCCAGAAAAAATTGCCAAAGAAACTATACCGGGTAGTTTGTTTTTCGATATAGAAAACGAATTCAGTGATTTATCTTCTGGCTTGCCACATACACTCATTAATCCAAAAGAATTTGAAGATAAAATTCAAGCATTGGGAATTAATCAGGAATCAAGAATTATTGTATTCGATGCTTATGGAGTTTATTCATCACCACGCGCTTGGTGGATGTTTAAAATCATGGGGCATGAAAATGTATTTGTGTTAAATGGTGGTTTAATAGCATGGAAACAAGCAGGATTTTCAACCATTGAGACGTTCGAAAAACCTAAGACGCCAGGAAATTTTGTTTCAAACTTCCAAGAAAACTATTTAATTAACAAAGAACAAATTGTTACACAGATTCACCAACCTGACACTACCATTATCGATGCGCGTAGTGCAGACAGATTTTATGGTCGAGTTGATGAGCCGCGCAAAGGTTTACGCAAAGGTCATATTCCCGGATCGATCAATATTCCCTTTGGTAGTTTGATTGAAGCCGGATATTTAAAGCCAAAGCTCGCTGAACATTCTTTACAAGACTCTTTGCCAAGTTTGGGATTTAGTTGTGGCTCTGGAATTACTGCCTGCATTCCCTTGTTGGCGGCTTATGAACTGGGCTATCATTCTTTGAAGCTATATGATGGCTCATGGGCTGAGTGGGGAGCGGATAAGTTTTTACCGATAGATTCAGACGAAAAAAATAATTAACGAGGCAAATATGTATAAATATATTCTAATCTTCTTTTCCATTTTTCTGTTTTCGTGTAGCAATACATCGAATGATTCAGCGAAAGAAATATCCGAAAAAACTCTACGATTGATTGGCAGATTTGATACAAGTCAAGAAGAACAAATCCGATTTACCTGGCCGGGCTCTGCAATTGAATTTCGCTTTAAAGGTAAAGATGCAAAATTAAAAATCGCCAGTACGCGACGAGTTCGTTTTGAAGTTGACGTAGATGGAGTGAAAAAAGATTTGTGGGTTGAATCAGGTGAGGCGGTTTATAGTTTAGCAGCTGATCTAAGGCCCGGCATTCATCAAATTCGGTTAACGCGAATAATAGAATCTTTTGAGATTGTCACCAGCGTTATTGGTGATCCAATAGTCGATAAGTTACTTGCTGCACCTAAAGCACCGACAAGAAAATTGTTAGCCATTGGCGATTCAATTACCGCCGGATATGGTGTTGAAGGTGCAAATAAAGAATGTCATTACGAAATGGAAACCAGCAATCAACAATTAAGTTATGCAGCAGTGGCAGCGAAAAATCTGGATGCAGATTTACATGCAATTGCCTGGTCGGGAATTGGTGCATGGCGATCTTACGCTGAAAAAACACCGGTTAGTCCTAATATATTGATTCGTTCTCAACGCACCTTGGCGGACGACGAAAACAGCCATTGGGATGTTTCAAATTACACTCCAGATGCAATTTTAATTAATATTGGCACCAATGATTATTGGGAAGGTTCAGTTAGCGATGAATATCGCCAACAAATGAGAAAGTTAATCGATCGCACGCAACAAGAATATCCTGCTAAACCTATTTACCTTATTTTAAGTCCCATGTTGTCAGATACAAGCCGTGAGTCTCAACAATCAGTTTTAACAGGATTAACAAACTCACAAGTAAAACTTGTGGATTTAGGAAAAATTGAAGCAGCTGACGGCTATGGCTGTGACTACCATCCAAATGTTAAAACCAACAATCGAATGGCAGAAGCTTTAGTAAAACAAATAAAAAAGGATTTAAATTGGTGATAAAAATAAATCGTCATATCGTTAAGGTATGACGATAATTTAGAGCTTTATTTTCGACACTTCTTTCGAAACCCCAAACAAAATGCCAACAAACGGAATGCGTCGAATAAATTCATAAAGAAGTACACAGGAAATAGGTACCAATAAAATAATTAATATGGGTTCTACAGCAGCGCCTAACCTTAGTGGTACTAAAAAGTAAGCTATGACAATAATCAATGTTTGGTGCAACACGTAAAAGCAAAAAATACCTTTATTCAAATAATTCACCAGATTATTGCTGGATGTAAAACAATATTGTGCCCAGCTAATAATGCAAACTATCCACAGCCAGGTATTGGAGTTCCAAATTAAACTATTAAACTCTTCTGCGATCCAGCTCTCGCCTAGAGATCCACCGTGAAAGGAAAACAGACAGTAACAAAAAGTCAGTGTCGCGGATATGAGAAGTAACCAGCGCAGTGTGAATAATTGTTTCCATAAACCAGTCATACGAATTAGGGCAAAGCCTATTAGAAAACAAAAAAATGAACGGGCCTGATTAAACCAATCATCAACAAAATTGTGAGTGACGGGATGGTTATCATAGAGAAAGAAACCAATTAAATACAAACCGATGATGGGTAATAAAATAATCAGTGGAATCGACATGCGCTGTTGAAAGCTGTCCCACAAAGGCTTAAGTCGACTCGAAGAAAGAAAGGGATATAACCCGGCCATAATCAAACTGTAAACCAATAGATAAGGCAAAAACCACAAGTGATTCCAGGTGAGATGCATAGTGCCAATGGTTTTATGATCGGCAAACTCAACTGAATATTGATCTAGATAAATGTACCAAAAGTGCCAAAAGTTGGGGCAAACAATCACACCTGTGCTATTGGCTTCGACATAAACCTGCGGCACCACTATGACTAACATGCCGAAGATCAATGGCAGTAATAAAATCGGTGTGCGTTTGCGGATAAAACGCCAAGGCGATTGTTTCGTCAGCATTAATGATACAGCGGCGCCACTGATCAAAAATAGTAATGACATACGCCATTGGTTCGACCAGAGCATTATGTTGGCCAAGAACTCGCTGCTATAACTGCTTTTGTAATGCCAGCCCCAGCCTTCTGTATAGAGCATGCCTATGTGATAGAAAATTAATAAACCAAATGCCAATACACGAAGGTAATCCAATTCGATAATTCGTGATGATTTGCTGTTGATTAATGGAGTTGACTGAGCCATATTCAAACTTCTTCCGAGGTCTACGAAAGCGCTATGCTAGAAGAATGAATAGGAAAAAATACTGGCTAAGTGATTGTTCTACATAAATGTGTGACAAGCGGCAGCCGGGAGTGACGATAATATTGGTTGAGCATTAAATGAATACAGATTTGAATAAAAATTGGGTTCAGCAATTTTTGGCGCATCAGCGATTCTGGGTCCTGATTTTATTGTTAGGTTGGTTTGCAATTAATGTGTTGGTTCTTGCTACAACACAAATTATGGAATTTGAGCGTGCCGGAAAATCAATTTCGCCCTGGATGCCATTTTCCTGGGAGTTATCCAGTGCATTAATGATCCTGCTGCTAATTCCGGTGGCTGTGCAAATTTATGATCGCTGGATTAGTCACTGCACTTATAAAGTACAACTCATCATACATCTATTGCTGACACTTCCATTTTCAATCGCACACGTAGTGGGTATGGTTGGCATTCGTCAATTTTGTTATTTTCTGATGGATTCTCATTACGATTTTGGCAATATCCCTGTCGAATTTTTTTATGAATATCGCAAAGATGCACAAAGCTATTTAAACATTGCTTTGGCGATATTTGGCTACCGATTTATTGTGCGTAGATTACAAGGCGAGGCCAGTTATTTGGACGAAAGCGGACCCGAGGTCACAAGCGATTTAAAACCAATATCATCTCGAGAATCCAGCCAGTCACCCGAGCGCTTACTGATTAAAAAATTAGGCCGGGAATTTTTAATACAAGTAAGCAGTATTGAATGGGTCGAAGCCTCAGGTAATTACGCCAATCTGCATATTAAAGATTCGGTCTACCCTATGCGCATCACTATGGATAAATTGGAAAATCTATTGCCGTCGAATTTTATTCGCATACATAGATCAATCATTGTCGATATAGGTCAAGTGAGTGAAGTCTTGCCACAGGATACAGGTGATTTCCAAGTAACATTAACCAGTGGCAAAACACTACCCTTGTCTCGACGATATAGGGAGGCATTTAAAGCCAAGTTAAGCTAAGCGAATGAATGAGCCTTAAGACAGATACGGTGAATCTCTGTCGATTGCTAAAGATACTCATCATAGAGAATGTAAAGTTCTAAAAATCCCCACCAAAAATGATGTAATTGGTTACATCAATAGTTAATATGATATTTCATATAATTCAGCCTGAAAAACAATAAGAGACACTTATGAACAGATATCCAGTTTTGCTGCTGTCGATCCTGAGCTTTTCACTGATCGCTTGTGGAGGCGGCGGTGGTGGTGGTGGAGGTTCGACCCCCGCATCTTCAAGAGTTACTACTAGTGCGTCCGCCAGTTCTGTAGCGACTAGTTCAAGCTCAAGCGAGACCTCTTCTTCCAATGCATCTATTAGTATCAGTAAATATATTGTGGTAGATCAGTTTGGCTATTTGCCGGATGCACAAAAAATTGCAGTGATTCGCGATCCGGTAACGGGTTATGACGCTGCCGAATCTTTTACGCCCAGTGCAAATTTAACCTTGGTCAATTTGGATAATGATGAAGTCGTTTTGACTGCCGCTGTCACGGCTTGGAATTCAGGCGCAATCGATAGTTCTTCAGGCGATAAAGCCTGGTGGTTTGATTTCTCCAGCGTTACAACACCGGGAACTTACGCTGTGTTCGACTCCGCCAAAAACGCGCGTTCACCGGGATTTAAAATTGCAGCAGATGTTTACAAGCCGGTATTGAAAGAGGCTTTCCGAACTTTCTTTTACCAACGTGCAGGTTTCGCAAAAGCAGTTCCGTTTGCTGAAGCAGCTTGGGCAGACGGTGCAAGCCATCTAGGTGCAGGTCAAGATACTCAAGCGCGTATCTACAACGACAAAAATAATGCAGCAACAGCAAAAGATTTATCGGGTGGTTGGTATGACGCCGGCGATTACAACAAATACACCACTTGGGCAGCTGAATATGTGATTTTGCTTTCACATGCCTATATTGAAAATCCGGCAGCTTGGGGTGATGATTTTAATATCCCGGAGTCAGGCAATGACATCCCCGATATTCTCGATGAAATCAAATGGGGAACTGATTGGCTGGTGAAGATGCAGAATGCAACGGGAAACAATTCCGTATTATCGATAGTAGGTTTATCGTCCAAAAAAAGCGACGACACTGATGCAAGCCCGCCCTCTTCGGCGACTGGCCCAAGTTATTACGGGCCCGCGTCTACCAATGCCACTATGTCAACTGCTGCAGCTTTTGCATTGGCAAGTAAAGTATTGAAAGACACCAACATCAATAGTCTTTCAACTTATGCCGAAGATTTAAAAACGCGTGCAGAAAATGCCTGGACCTGGGCAGTCGCCAATCCCAATGTTGTGTTTTTTAACAACGACGACGGGCGCCAACCTGGCAGCGGAGGATTAGGTGCAGGGCAACAAGAGCCAATCGATTGGGAAACAGGCTTGGCCAGCGTTAAAGATCGCGCCACTAAAAAACGTATTGCTGCGGTTTATCTTTATGCCGCTACATCAGGAGCAAACTACAAAACTTATCTGGAAGCGGAATATACCAAAGCAGATTTGAAAATTTTTTCTGATCCCTTCCGCGAAACGGAAAACACCAGTTTGCTTTATTACGCCAATCTCGATGGGGTAACACCGAGTGTCGCCACTGACATCAAAACCTGGTTTAAAAATGATATGAATAGCTCGGTACATTGGGGCGCTATGACGGCGAAAACAGATCCCTATTTTGCCCATATCAAAGATTACGGTTGGGGAAGCAACAGTACCAAGTCTGCCAAAGGCAGTATGTTCATGGACATCGAAGAATATGGTGTGACCGGGTTTGATACAGCACAAGCTAAAAACTATGCACTGACTTACGTGAATTATTTACACGGCGTTAATCCGCAAGGCATGGTGTATTTATCGAATATGTATGCATTGGGTGTCCACAAATCAGCAAATGAGTTTTATCACAGCTGGTTCCTGGATGGCAGTCCAACCTGGGACAGAGTGGGAACCTCAACCTACGGCCCAGCTCCCGGATTCGTCACCGGTGGACCCAATCCATCCTACGATTGGGACGGCAACTGTACCACTGGCACTCCGAATGCCGGTTGTGGATCAGCCGCACCCACCCCACCCAAAGGTCAACCTGCACAAAAATCCTATAAAGATTTTAATACCAGCTGGCCACTTAATTCCTGGTCAGTGACAGAAAACTCCTGCGGATACCAAGCCAATTATTTGCGACTCTTATCGAAGTTTGTAAATTGATTTGATTGCCTTTATGTAACAGCAGCAGCGATTCAATTGATCGGATCGTTGCTGGCTAGATTCCCCTCTCCAAAAACCGACACACCCTTTTGTGATAATAAAGTCACGACTTCAAAATAGTTGTAAGAATGTTGTTTGGGGATATATAGTCGTGACTGTTATTAAACAGTTTGGCTAGAGAATATTTATGAGCAATCCACTTCAGGGATTAAAAGTCGACTATTGGTACAAGGCGGTTCTCGTCATTGCCACTGTTTCGCTATTAGCCAGCTTAACTGTTCCCCTACAGGATGTAAGTAACTCCATAGTTGCGGAAATCTCTATCGGCGGAATTCTAATTGGACTTGGCGAGTGGATAAACCATCCTTACCAAGAACAGATTGGTAATGGCTTCATGATTTCTGGACATCCGCGAAAAAATTCGATCCTCGGTGTAGTGTTTGTGATATGCGGCATAACAATAACTGCATGTGGCATTTACAGACTATTTCAATAGCCTAACAAGTATCGGCTGTTGAACAAATTACTCGCTACACTCGCAATTCGCCGCAACCACAGACGTTAGACTAGTACCGCAAAAATAAATTACTTTAAACCGCCCAACCAAAAGAGGATCAAAAATGAAAGAATATAAAGTGCTTACTCAAAAGGATAAATGGTTCTCAGGAAAATTTGATCCTGAGAAGTTGGAATCGGCGCTTAATGCTTATGCAGAGCAGGGTTGGCGCGTAATAGCCTGTACAACAGCGACCTTTCCTTCAATGATGGGAGTGGGCAGAGAAGAAATGATTACCATGTTGGAGCGTGATAAATGATCTCTACTGAATGCGATGGTGTAACTTTTTTTGAAGGGTTTCCTTCACATGCTGAAAAAGGGGAGGAAATTTCCACTGTAATTGGTGGAGTTTTTCGTAGTGCGCAACTTACATCTCTTCGTGATGTAAAAACACTAATGGCAATTGAATGCAGAAGACTGGGAGGAAATGCAATTGTAGGTTTTAGCTACGGTCAAAAAAGTGTTGGATTTCTTTCGTCATTGGTTTCTCGTGATGATGTCCAGTGGTACGGAAAAGGCTATCTTGCAAATATAACTACAGAAATATTGAGTTAATAAATCTATAATCGCTCAAACCCGTTTCGGCGCATTGTGCCTCCACTGGACTCAATTTAACTCAGCGTTAAATTATGAGCCTGAATTAAAAGCTATTCTATCTTGGAATATATTGATGGAGAAATAGATACTACTGATGACAAGGTGCTTGAAGATTCTGAATTGTAGAATTTGTGGAGTAGATTTGCTCTAAGTTTTTTACACAGCGTCAGCGCGAAAGAGAGTAATGTTTTTCGCTTGATTGCTCAATCAACATTGCTTCCATTCGTTTTTTAAATGGTCTGAACCAGAGTTCTGAAAATAATATTGAATAAATCAAAGGTCTTATTGAATAGCTGATAAAAGATAGGGTGTTGTTGGTTTCAGATGGTAGATGAACTGCAACAGTTAATGCATAGACTAATGAAGCAACGGCGCCAACAATATAGGCGTGCTGAATAACCGACTGCGCTTGAACAATATAAATATTTAAACCGCTTACATAAGTTGGGTATTTTACAATCCAGGATGTATTATCAAAAAGTCTGTAGGTTGATTTGAATCCATAATTCATTATCGCGAGGATAATAGTCATACCCCAAACAACACCCATGCTCACCATTTCCCACACACCATTGGTCGCCGTGAGTAAAATAATGATCGGAGCGAGTAAACCTAAAATAAATAAACCTAGCGCACCAGCCCAGCTTGTTTTAAAAACACTGGGTGTTGTCACTAATTCCATTTCAGCACCCAGTTCTACAGGGGATATATCAAATGCAGAAGCCAATGCCATTTTTGTATCCAGAGAACAGTTGCCATCTGCTTCCACTCTTTGAATTGTTCGCTCACTAACGCTCGCTATGGCTGCAAGTTTTTCCTGCGACCAACCGCGTTCTCTTCTCAGTATGATAATTTTTTCAGTTGAAACATTCATTTATTTCTCCAGCTGCAATCTACGGAGAACAAACTCTAAGCGCCTTTCAGTTTTTAGTGCACGACAGAATCACGACAAATAGCCGAAAGTTAACCGCCAAAGTGGTTTTTAAACTGGTATACCAATTTTTCCATTAAATGATAGAGCAATAATAACAATTGCTAAACCGACTAATTGGAGAAAGAATGGATTTTTGGCAACTTTCCAATGCACTATCAAAAATACCAAAGATAATGGATATAAAAAAAAGCACCCTAAACCCCACCATATGCTTTCTCTAAATGCAGACATCAAAAAACCTATGCCACCCAAAAATATAATGATAATGCCGATGTACGCTAATATTTCCATAGACTTAGAATCCCCAAATTTATTTTATAATTTAAACAATAGAAAGATAATTAATTCTGCTGCCACTATATATCAAGACAGGATTACTTCAACCCTTAATCCAATTGCAACCACTCTTTAACCAGTAACTCCACTCTCTCCAAATCATAATTCTTTAAAGCGGTGAGGAGTTGAAGGTGGCGTTGTTTGCCTAGGGTTTCGGGGGTGAGTCTGGTAGCTTGGGATTTGGTTTTGCTTAGGTCGCCTTGGGTGGCGAAATTAAGAAGTAATTGTAAGTCATCTATTATGGGGCTGAGATCAGTAATGGTGGAGTTATCTTCAATGGGTGGAGTTGACTCGAGTGATTGGGGGTTTTCATATTCTGCGCCGGCAAATTTGACCAGTGCATTAAATACTTCGTCAAATGAATAGGGCTTGCCGATAAAATCCTGAAAGTCTTGCGATAAATAATAATCACGCTCGTGTTCAAGGCTGGATGCCGATACCGCAATAATTGGTGTCGTGAAATAATTTGAATTGCGCCGTAAGGATTTAAGCATTTCCAAACCGTTTATATCGGGCATACGAATATCAGTAAAAATAATATCGAATTGAGATTCAGCGGCTTTGGTTAAACCTTCTCTGCCGTTGAATGCCGAACTTACATTGCAGGACACGTCTCTTAGTAAATCGACAAGTATTTGATTGCTGGCAGCGTCATCTTCCACTACTAAAACATTTATGGATTGAGAGAGTTTAATGGATTTTGAATGTTCGAGAAATTGATCGGTAATTTGCGTTGAATCTTGTTTTAAAGGTAACTGCAAAATAGCTTTAGTACCGACACCTATCTGGCTTTGCAGCTGCAAATTTCCATCCATAGCTTCGGCAAGATGCCGGGATAAATTTAAACCCAATCCGGTGCCACCCATATTTTCGCCAGCAGAACCTTGTTTAAAGGCGACAAATAATTGGGCAAGTTCTTGTTCGGATATACCATTGCCTGTATCTGAAATAATAAATTCAACTCCAAAGTGAGTTGATTCCAGTTCGACGCGAACCTCGCCTCGATGGGTAAATTTTATTGCGTTACTTAACAAATTGATAAGGATCTGCCCAAGCTTTTGCCTGTCACCCCTAACGACAAAAGGCTTTGGTATGCTTACATCAATTAGGACAGGCAAATTTTTACTTCGCGCTCTATCAGAGATCACGGTAATAACAGTTGATAATTCCTGATGCAAATCGAAAAGTTCGCGTTTTATATTAAGCTGCCCCGATTCGATTTTTGAAAGATCCAAAATATCGTTGATTAAATCCAGAAGCTTATGGCCTGAAGTCAAAATAGCCGACAATTTTTCCTGTTGTCTTGTACCTATTTCTTTGTCACGCATCAGAAGTTGTGCGTACCCTAAAACCGCATTTAACGGCGTACGAATTTCGTGGCTCATATTGGCAAGAAATCGACTCTTGGATTCTGTGGCTGCTTGAGCGGTATTTTTTGCGACTTCCAAGGCACTGATCAGATTGTGTTTTTCAGTTGTATCGCGAGCGATTGCCAACACACCGATAATGTCACCTTGTAAATTGCTGATACTCACTTTTGATATATCAAGTAAGTGCTGATCGCCTTTGGATGAGAATAACCATTGTTCATAGCGATGAGGTTGTTGATTATTTAACAAAGCTTTTTTGTCGGTTAATCTGAAGTTATCTGCTTCTTCAGCAGACACCAAATTATCTTGATGTTGACCGACAACTTCATCTACAGTTTTACCCAAAAATTCCGCGAAGGCTTTATTGCAACTTAAATAAGTACCATCAGTGTTTTTCAGCCAAACCGGATCGGGAATATTGTCCAGCAGGCTGCGTAAATGTTGTTCTCTTTCATAAAGCTCTTGCTTTGATTTTTCGAGTAACTCCTGTGTGGTTTGCCTTTCGGCAATTTCCTTTAATAACCAATCATTTGCTTCGCGAAGAGAGTTGGTACGAAAATCAATATCCTTCTCAAGTTTTTGCTGATTGGCTGCAATCAATGCATAGTGTTTTTGTTGTGAATAGAGATAAGACACCAAAAGTCCAATGATTAATAAACAACAAATTAAAGTACTAAATTGCAACCAACTTAAAATAGAAGTGACACTAGGTGTTTGATAGAGACTGATCAGATAAGACTTATTTAACAAATGCCAGGGAGTTTTCAATATCAGTTGATGTTCCGCTAAGCTCGCGGTTTGTTGCTGACGCCAATGTCCGTCGCTATAGCCGAGTTCTATAGAGCTTTCGTCACCGGCTATTACCACTACCGCTGTTGCAGGGGTTGTCGTTAGCTGGCCTACTGCGTAATTCAGCCATTGATCAATATCGATTCCTGCAATAATCCATCCACGAAAATAGCAGCTTTCATCCAAGTTATTAATGCATGCCGTTACAGGATGATACAAATAGAAATTGGCAATCTGTTTATGTTGATCAAGTACAAAGTTACTGGCGAATAGCTGTCTATTTTGTGTTTGAGCTTTGATAAATTGAATAAGGTCAGAGACGGAATTAGCTTCAGATTTTTTGTGTAAAGAAAATGACCAGTAAGCACTGTCTTTAGCATCAGACTGAATGTTTTGCGCAGGCAGCCAAATTAATTGGTTAATCCAGGGGCTGCGTTCCAGCAGGGGCTTCGCTAACTCATCGAAATCTTTTTCCGTTGGATAAATTTTATAATAGAAACGATTCATTACATCCATGTCACGCAGACTTAGTTCCAATCGATTTTCCAGTGCGACTTGAAATCTATGTGCGGACAGTTCCTGTTGCTTGCTTAACTGGTTACGCTCAAGATAGTGAGTCGCTGCCATTGCAAAAATAGCTAATCCAATAACGCATGAGAGCAATAGAAAAGCGCGCCCCTTGGGGTTATTAATGCGTATTGGCTTACGAAAAAGCCACAGGAGTAAAGGAGTAAACAACAACATGCCAGCTGAATCACCCATCCACCATGATAACCAGTTGGTAAAAAATTCGGCTTCAGGAATAATATGTAAATAACGCAATATCAAACTACCAATGCTGCAAGCGATCAAACAGCTAATAAAAACGCTGGCAACATAGGGTAGGATGCGCGAAATAGATATATCAAAATGACATTCGAAATAGCGCCGATTTATTCCTGCAACTACAAAAGCTTGCAGTGTATCAGCAGCAGCCATAAGAATGGCTAATCCAACGATAGAGTAATCAGGATCAAAGATTTGATTGAATTGGAGCAATTGGGTTGCGAGAAAAGAACCGAAAAAAATAGCCAATAAATATCGCCAACGAAAATAACTTGCACAAAATAATGCCAGCCCTGCGGCGGGCCATACCAAGGTAATTCCCGAAGTAAAATTGCTCCAGGCCATACCAAATTTCGCGAGAAAAAAATAGCCAGTGGTAATACCAACAACAATCAATATCCCACGAATACTTGCAAAAAATTCAAATCTCGACATGGCCGTTAAACAAGTATTGTTTCAATTGATTCGCATCTAACCGTTCCGGGCGATGGAAATGAAAGCCTTGTACCCATGGCACACCTAAGTCTGCCAATATAGTAGCGACACCTGCATCTTCGACAAACTCGGCGGTAATTTCTTTCTTAAGCGATGTTGCCATTTCAACAATAGATTTCACCATGGCATAGTGTGAAGGATCTGTATCCATATCGCGGACAAATACACCGTCGATTTTAATTTTATCGAAAGACAGTTGATGCAGATAGGCATAAGACGCAAAGCCACTACCGAAATCATCCAGAGCGAAATGGCAACCCATATCACTTAGGCTGCGCATAAAGGACTTAGCCGAATCGACATTGATAATGGCTTCTGTTTCGGTAATTTCAAAACAAATCTTTTGCGGTGGTATCTTGTTATCACGCATTTTGGTAGCGATAAATTGCGAAAGTGCCAAATCTCTAATGCTGATAGCTGATAAATTAATAGAGATTAATTCCATCTCTTCCAACAGTTCAGGATGCCCGGAGAAAAAGGTAAAGGTAGATTCGACAACCCATCGATCAATTTTGCCAATTAAATGAAGCCTTTCTGCTGGGCGAATAAATTCGTTAGGGTAAATGATGCGGTTATGTGTTGTGTCCCAGAGTCGCAATAAAATCTCCATACGAAAACGCTTGCGGGAACCAGTGTTAGGTTGAATGTTTTCAACAAACTGAAAAAACAACTTAAATGAGTCTTGTTTGAGCGCTTCAATCAAACGCGACGCCCAATTAATACTTTCTCGCTGGTGTGACCTTTTATTGAGTGTGTCGTCCAGCGTTCGAATAATTCCACGGCCTTCTTGTTTGGCAAGATACAGTGTTTCATCGGCCTGCAACATAACTTGATCAAAGCTAAAGATTTTATCAGTCAACGCGATAGCCCCAATTGAAACCTCGAGGTTGAACTGCTTCTCTTCCCATTGAAAATGAAAGTCGTGTAAATGGTCTAAAATAATTTGCGCTAAAGCTAATCCTTTATTGGTTAAAGACTGAGGTGATACCACCACAAATCTGTCGCCGCCTATACGTGCAAAAAAATCTTCGCGCGATAACAAGCCCGCAACCGAATCAGCAAATTGACGTAACAATTCATCGCCAGCGATGCTGCCACAACTCTCATTAACCAAACGAAATCGATCAATATCCACTAGCAAAAAACTGGCGCCACTAGCGTCTAATTGAATACGCGCTAACAAATCCGATACATGACTTTCAAGAGCGGTTCGGTTATAAAGCCGTGTAACAAAATCGTGAGTTGCCAAATAATTTAATCTGTCTTGCATGTAGCGACGTTCATTTATCTCTTCACGAAGATGTCTATTTGCCAAGGTTAATTCAGCCGTGCGTTCGCGTACTTTAGTTTCCAGTAATTGGTTAAATGATTTGAGTTCTTCCAACAATCTCTTGCGTTCCAATTGATAGGTTACGCGCGCTTTAACCTCGTCCGCATTGATCGGCTTAATGATGTAATCGGCGCCGCCTAATTGAAAACCGGTGCTGACATCGTCAGTACGTGCAGTAACAAATACAATTGGAATCTCGCGAGTGTTGGTGTCGGCTTTTAATCTTTTACACACATCAAAACCGCTAATCTCTGGCATCATGACGTCGAGTAAAATTAAATCGGGGAGTTGTTTTGTCGCTATTTCCAGCGCGCGCTCACCAGAAGTCGCCACTAATAACTGGCAATCCAGGTCTTCCAGAATGGCGCTTAAAACATCGAGATTTTCTGGTGTGTCATCCACTAACAGAATACGGGTGTGACTAGACATGGCACCTCCTTCCTTTCACTATTATCCATCGATAATAGCAGAAGAAAATTGAATAGCTATGACTAGAATGTGGCCGTGTTAGGAGTTCAGCAAAATAAAGTAAAGCCCTGTAGCGAACAGCCCTAAAAAAGTAAGTTGCAAGAATAAATTTGTCTGACGACTTTTTTTTGCCTGCTCTAATTGCTGTTGTCGTAACTCATTGAGCTGATTGGAAATCAGGGGTAGTTGTTGCAAACTACTAAAAATCAATTGCGGTACTTGTGGAAATTTTTCCATCCATTCTGGCGAGTAGCGTTTTAATTCCTTCCATAAACTGCGTGGATGAAAACGATTTTTCAACCAACGTTCCAAAAATGGATGTGCAGTTTGCCAAAGATCCAAATCTGGATATAACTGGCGACCCAGGCCTTCAATGTTTAATAAGGTTTTTTGTAATAAGACTAATTGAGGTTGTACCTGCATATCAAATCGACGTGCCGTTCGAAATAGACTTAACAATAGTTTGGCAAATGAGATTTCTTTTAATGGCTTTTCAAAAATGGGTTCGCAAACAGTTCGTACTGCCGCCTCAAGATCACCCACACGAACATGCGAAGGCACCCATCCGGATTGGACATGGAGCTCAGCAACTTGACGATAATCGCGGCGAAACATCGCCAGTAAATTGCGTGCGAGATAATACTGATCTTCTTTGGTCAGCGATGCGACTATCGCCATATCCACCGCCATATATTGCGGCGTCTGTGGATTTTCACGAGAAACAAAAATATTACCTGGATGCATATCCGCATGAAAAAAATTGTGATCAAACACCTGGGTAAAAAATATCTCTACACCACGTTCAGCCAATACTTTCAAATTGGTGTTTTGCGCATTTAACTGGGCAATATCTGTGACTGGAATTCCGTAAATACGCTCCATAACCAGTAAATTAGGACGAGTAAATGGCCAGATAATTTCAGGGACATAGAGCAAAGGTGAATTCAAAAAATTGCGGCGTAACTGTGAGGCATTTGCGGCTTCGCGTTGTAAATCCAATTCATCAAAAATGGTGATGCGATAATCTTCAACAATTTCAATCGGACGCAATCGCTTTCCATCAATACTGTATTTTTCAATCAACCGGGCTATTTTTAATAAAAGTTGAATATCCTGCTCAATTACCCGTTCCAGATTTGGGCGAACCAATTTCACTATAACATCGCGTCCATCCAATAATTTTGCTGCATGGACTTGTGCAATAGAGGCAGATGCCAAGGGTGCCGCTTCAAAGTAAGAAAAAACACTATCCAAATTTTCACCCAGCGATTCTTCTGCGAGGCGACGGAATTCATGTTGGTCAAAAGGTGTGACCTTATCTTGTAAGTAATTGAGTTCAAGCACAATATCCTGCGGAATTAAATCCGGACGCGTTGATAACAGCTGACCAAATTTAATAAAGATGGGACCGAGATCTTCCAGTGCCCGACGCAGTGATTCGCCTCGAGATAAATTTCTTCCGGGAATTAATCGCATCCAGAAAAAGATCAATTTTATTCGAAACGATGTTTTCGACGGCAGTAATTTATCCAGTCGATAACGGGCGCCTACCCAGAGAATTTTTATTAATCTAATTAAAACCATCACATAAACTCAAAAAAAGTTAATTCGTTATTACAGCATCCTACAGTAGCTTACAAATTATTAAATCTTGCACTTAATCGATCAACCGCCAAACGCAATTCATCTACTTGCTGATAAAAATCTTCCAATTCAATTTTTGATGGGATTGCACCCAGTTCTTCAGTCACAAATTCACCGGCCAAACGCTGAGCCGTAGCGGTACGGTCTTTTGTCCATTTAATTTTATGGCGGAAAAGATTTGCAGTTTGATGACCAACAATGTCGCCGAACAATTGCGATAGCATTTCTTCCCAATCAATATCCAGTTTGTTGATTATCTGTTGTAGCTTTGCCAGTAATTGCAAATCACCCATAGCGGTGACGCCAGTGTCTTTTAAATTATGAACGGGTGTGTTGGCAATTTGTGCAAGCGCAAGTAGTGAGCCGTTTAATTGCGTATCGACTTCACCATCCCAGTGGCTCATCAAACGAATGGCTGAGTCTTGAATCAGAATGGCGATTTTAATTTGTGGCGCGCTGATATTCAGCGATAAAACTTTGCCACTTATTGAAGACAAAGCAATTTTAGTTGCGGGATCATAGTGCAAACTTTTGTTGATAATATTTTCAGCCGCGGCTAATCCGGCGGTGGTTAGTAAATTCATCAAGATTTGATTCCTTTATGCAAGGCTACTATGCCGCCTGTCATATTGTGAAATTCGGTATTCACAAACCCTGCTTCATCCATCATTGACTTTAAGGTTTCTTGATCAGGATGCATGCGAATGGATTCTGCTAAATAACGATAACTGTCCGCATCCTGGGTAACGACTTTTCCTATAAAGGGTAAAACTTTAAATGAATAAGTATCATAGACTTTTGAAAGCAATTCATTTTTCGGTTTGGAAAATTCCAGCACTAACAATCGGCCGCCGGGTTTTAAAACACGCAACATCGAGCGCAGCGCCATATCTTTATCGGTAACATTACGTAAGCCAAAGGCAATGGTGATGCAATCAAAGGTGTTATCAGCAAAAGGTAAAAATTGTGCGTCACATTGTGAATAGGATAAATTTCCGGCAAGGCCCCGATCAATTAATCGGTCGCGCCCGACATTTAACATGGATGCATTAATATCTGCGAGTACCACCTGCCCTTCTTTGCCAACCAATTTCGAAAATTGATAACTTAAATCACCGGTACCGCCAGCGATATCCAATATTTTGTGACCGGGGCGAACGGCAGAAGCTTCTATGGTCAAGCGTTTCCATAAACGATGAATACCTGCCGACATTAAATCGTTCATCACATCATATTTGGCCGCCACCGAATGAAAAACTTGCGCAACTCGCTCAGCCTTTTCTTCGACGGGAACTTGTTGATAACCAAAATGCGTAGTTTTTTGTTCGTTCATGATCTTGCCCTGATGGGTGACTGTGAAAAGTGTGACGGCATTGTACAATGCACACCCTCTTAGGTCACAGGATATTGGATTGCCTCTATGCTTAGTCGAATTTACTTGATGGCGCTCGTCAGTTTGGCATTAGTTCCAGCCATCTCAGCTCAAGCTAACGAATTAAAGCCATTTACTACAGATGGTTGTTCCCTGTGGATGGACGGCCCGCCTTTATATCCCAATCTTTGGCGGCACTGTTGCGTCGCTCACGATCTGGCCTATTGGCAAGGCGGCAGCAAAGCCCAGCGCCTGGCCGCCGATGACGCAATTCAAGCCTGCATATTGGAGGCTGCTGAAAGCAAAGGCATGTCCAATTATATGCATGGGATGATTCGCTGGGGCGGTAGCCCTTATTGGATGAATACCTACCGTTGGGGCTATGGATGGAATTATTGGGAAGGCTTTTTAAAACCGCGAGGTTACAAAACTCCCACTGCTGAAGAACAGATCAAGATCAATGAATATATGCCCACCGCCATGCAACTTATGGCTGATGATGCGACAAAATATCCGCCAACTAAAATGATGGATAAATTAGCTCAGACGCTTAAGAAAGAAGAAGAAAAAAAGGAGTAGGACCACTTTTTCCCCTTTCTTGGGTTATTTCTTTAGTTAAGCCCCCAATTCCTCCCGGGTCTTCTTTAACCACTCCTTATGAAGATACTCGTAGTGCTTTCCGGACAAACGGAAAGTCGCGAGTATTTCATTCAGTAAACTTTTAGCAAGATCGTTTTTGCCAATTTTTTTACACAAAACGGCGTAACGATATTTGGCTTCCGGCCCTGAAAAATAATTGGCCAAGGTTTCGTACTCATGTTCAGCCGCAGCTAAGTCGCCACTGAGTTCAAGCGATCTGGCATAAAGCAAATGGCAATCTTCATTTTTAAAATTAGGGTTTTCTGCAATCAAGGTGTCTAAAACCTGTTTGCACTGCGAATAATTTTCCAGGCCAAATTGAGCTTTAGCCAGACCTGTCAATATTTTGGGGTCGGTTGAATGCACGCCACGTAAACATTTCTCGTACAAAGCTTTGGCATCTGCAAATTGACCTCTTGCCAAATATTCATCTGCCAGCGACAAATTATTTTCAACAGTGTCCGCACGTTGAAGATCTAATGAAGCGCGATGTAAATTCTTATTGGGATTAATAGTTTTAGAAATATTACTGATAGTGCGCCGCCCGGTTTTCGTCCCCATCAGCTCAGGCAAAATCTCTACTATTAGATAAGCAATGCTGCCCGCCATAGGTAGAAGCACAACCACCCAAATCCAAATAGTCGGACGACCGGTTTTTATGATGTGCACAACAAGTGCGACTTGAATGATTAGCATTAAGATAAAAAAGGGCACTGTAAATCTCCATGATGTTTTATATTTGACCCAGAGCAAGGGTCAATTGCCGGATCGAGATTCTGGTTCAATTTGACCTATCAAACAAGGGTCAAGTCTGTATAGATATTCATATCTCCCTCTGGCACCCGACATAAAAATACTGTATAAACAGCCAGACTTTTTCATTGGCGTGATGGTGAGGCGACTATGCTGACACAGCTTTGTATTCAGGATTTCACTTTGGTGGACAAGTTGGAAATGGAGTTTTCGGCGGGAATGACAGTGATCACCGGGGAAACCGGTGCAGGTAAATCCATTTTACTCGGTGCCTTGGGGCAGGCTTTGGGCGATAAGGCTGAAGCTGACAGGGTCAGGTTGGGGGCGAGCCGAGCCGATATCACAGCAACGTTTGATACACAGCGAATTCAACAGGCACAGGATTGGTTGGCGGCCCATGATTTACAGCAAACCGATTCACCTTATGAATGCATGTTGCGTCGTTTGATTAATAACGAAGGCAAGTCGCGCTCTTATATCAATGGTCAGCCAGTGACTCTGGCGCAACTCCGTGAGTTGGGCGATTTATTGATTGATATCCATAGTCAGCACGAACACCAATCTCTTCTGCACAAAGACACACACATTCGCTTGCTGGACGATTTTGGTCAGCACAGCGAATTGGCCAAACAAGTCCGCTCAGCTTTTTTACAATGGCATGAAGTGCTCGAACGATTTATTCGTTTGCGCGACAACAGCGCTGAGTTAAATGCGCGATTTCAGTTATTGCGTTATCAAGTTGAAGAATTAGAAACTTTGGGACTGCAAAAGAGTGAAATAGATCAACTCGAAAATGAACAAAAACAGTTGGCGTCTGCTGAAGATACACAGGCTGTCTGCCATCAATTAATGGAAATCTGCAGTGACGAACGACATGGATTAAGCACGCAAATTTTTCGAGCTTTAAATCTATTAAGACAAGTGCAGCACAAGTCTCAGCATCTGCAAACAGCAGAAGAGCTATTGCAAAATGCGCAAATCCAAATTGACGAAGCACAACAGGAAATTTCACTGGATATTGATCAATTTGAATTGGACCCCGAGCGCTTACAGATTATCGAACAACGTTTAACTCAAGCCTATGATCTTGCGCGTAAACATAGAGTGAAGGCACAAGAGCTTCCCGATTTATTTTTACAACTCAGCAATGAATTAACTGAGTTGGATGCGGGCGATGGCAAGTTGGACGAATTGCAAAAACAAGTGGATCAAGCTGAAAAACACTATATGCAACTCGCTGAAAAATTATCTGAACAACGACAAAAAACAGCAAAAAAATTATCGACACAAGTCAACGACCAGCTTAAACAACTCGCGATGAGCAGTGCCAGTTTTACTCTGCATATTGAGCGAGCAAATAAAGCGACTACCAAGGGCTTGGATGATATTGAATTTTTAATTAGTACGAACCCAGGTCAGCCTGCAAAATCTTTAGCGAAAGTGGCATCGGGTGGTGAACTTTCACGTATCAGTTTGGCCATACAAGTTGTCACTGCACAAACTTCTGCTATTCCCACACTGGTATTTGATGAAGTGGACGTAGGTATTGGTGGTGCAACCGGTGAAGTTGTCGGAAAATTATTGCGGCAATTAGGTGAGAAAGGTCAAGTGCTGTGTGTTACGCATTTGGCACAAGTCGCTAGTAAAGGCCATCAGCATTTGCAAGTACAAAAATCCATTCACAAACAAAAAGCGCAAACGCAACTAGTTGCTATACAAGGTGAAGAGCGTATTCAGGAAATTGCGCGTATGATGAGCGGCGAAAAATTAACGGATTCATCAATTGCTCATGCCAAAGATATGTTAGGTGCTTAAAGAATATGCTTGCAGTTATTTCACCCGCTAAAACTCTTGATTTTGAAACACCTTGGAAACTAAATGCCACGCAACCACAATTTTTGGCCGACTCTCAATTATTAATTGATGAGTTACGTAAGTTATCTGCGCCAAAAATTGGCAAGCTAATGTCGATAAGTGAAAAGCTTGCCATCTTAAATGCTGATCGTTTTCTAAATTGGCGTTTGCCTTTCAACAATGAAAATGCAAAGCCGGCAATTCTTGCTTTTCGTGGTGATGTTTACACAGGCTTGGACGCCGATTCATTTTCAAAAAAAGATTTTACATTTGCACAAAAGCAATTGCGTATTTTGTCTGGATTGTATGGTTTATTAAAGCCACTGGACTTAATACAAGCTTATCGGCTGGAAATGGGCACCCAGTTTAAAAATACACGCGGAAAAAACCTATACGAATTCTGGAAAGATCAGATTACTGATCACCTAAATACTGAATTTTCTTATCAGAAAAAACCTGTGTTAATTAATTTAGCTTCCAATGAATACTGGTCGGTGGTAAAGCCTGCCAAATTAAACGCCGAAGTTATCACCCCCATTTTTAAAGATCAAAAAAATGGCCAATACAAAATCATTAGCTTCTTCGCCAAAAAAGCGCGCGGCATGATGAGTGCCTATATGATTAAGAATCAAATTAAAAAGGCAGAAGATTTAAAAGACTTTTGCACAGAGGGTTATGAATTTAATGCAAAAATGTCGAAAGGAAATGAATGGGTGTTTACGCGGGAGGAATAAATTTAGTGAAAAAAACAATTGCATAAGAGCTGGCCTGAAACCTCATAGTCAAAACTTATCTAAATTTCATTGCCATAATCTGCTCCTCAAGTAAAAATCCCGTTCTTCTGACATTACCTAAGCAAGATCCTCTATGAAATCCCAAGGTCTCGCCTTTCATCATCCGATTGCATTCTGGCTCGGCTGCGCTGGTATTATCGCTGGTGTTCTGGCCCATGGGCCCATGTTTATACACGCCTCCCATATGAACTACCAAATGGTGGGTATGCCCATGGATGCCACTATGCTCACGGGTATGGGGCTTATCCCCTTTGGCTTGGCACTCGCTTGGTACGGCCTTATGCCGCGCATCAACCGGCTGAAACATGATAACCATGGCAGCATTCACTTCCATGTGGCTGACCAAATGCCACTTAATCGTGAACACTGGAAGCTGGTCACTGCATTATTGGTAGCTGTGACCGTCGATGTAATGAAGCCGGCAACACTTGGTTTTGTTATGCCGGGAATGACAGAAGAGTATGACATCAGTAAAAAAGCGGCAGGCACTTTAGCGCTGATAGCACTTACTGGCACTACACTCGGGTCGATTGTCTGGGGGCGTTTAGCCGATATCATGGGCCGGCGGGCTGCTATATTGCTGTCAGCCTTGATGTTTATTGGTACGGCTATTTGCGGTGCCATGCCCAGTTTTGAATGGAATCTCGCCATGTGCTTTTTGATGGGTATGTCTGCAGGTGGACTTTTACCTATTACTTTTACGCTAATGGCGGAAATGATCCCCTCGGCACACCGTGGCTGGTTGCTAGTTGCTCTTGGTGGCGTTGGAACTTCCGCTGGCTATTTAGCCGCTTCAGGTACCGCAGCCATGCTGGAACCACTCTTCAGCTGGCGGGTGCTTTGGCTGTTAGGTCTGCCCACTGGACTTACAGTGATTTTTCTCAATCGTTACATTCCCGAATCGCCACGCTTTTTAGCCAATGCCGGACTCAGACGTGAAGCTCGTGCGGTGCTGCATAAATTTAATGCACAGATCACCCATGATGGCGATAATGAATTAGCAGAAGAGGAAATGAAGGCTGATAGAGTGAGTTTTTATCAATTGCTACAGGGTCCCTACGGAAAGATCACTTTAGGTTTAATTGGTTCTGGCGTTGCTTGGGGATTAGTAAATTTTGGCTTTTTACTCTGGTTGCCCACTAATCTGCGTAGCATGGGTATGAATGCAGAAACTGCCAATGGTTTGTTGGCACAGTCAGGTTTGCTGGCACTGCCCGGTATTGCCTTGGTGATTTGGCTCTATCATCGCTGGAGCAGTATAAAAACCTTGGTGCTCTTTATCACTCTCACAAGTGCCAGTCTTGTTGTATTTTTTATACTTGGCCTGCTGAAGATTCATTCAGCTATTGCTATTACCTTGGCAACAGCATTGTTGCTGATTAGCGCCAGTGGTGTAATCGCTATGCTAATACCCTATGCGGCAGAAATTTATCCAGTGCATCAGCGGGGTACTGGAGCAGGTATAGTGGCTGCCAGCTCTAAATTCGGTGGCATTCTCGGTGCGGCTTGTGGAGTGTTTGGTGTATTTAATAATCTGGCGCTGTCTGCACTTGTTATTGCTTTACCTTTGATGTTTTTCGCACTGCTGCTGTTAAAAAATGGCATAGACACGCGGGGCCGTCGCTTGGAAGAAATACATGCTGCGGTGATATTGAAAAGAGGTTCTACTCCCAAAAGCAAACCTCTCGAATTTTAACGAAAGGTTTTGGAATCAGAACAAGATTAAATTTTTCTTCAAAATAAGGGACCGCTTGCGCAAAGCGGCCCAAGATTTTTTAAACTTACAAGGTCTTCAAATACTCGAGCAATTCCCAGCGCTCTTCATCATTAAGTGGCCTTTGCGGTTGGTCGGCTGAGGTGTGGGTAGTACCATATTCATGGCCCTGATTGCTGTTACCGCGCAAGTTGGTGTCGAACAGGCTGCCGTCGTAACCCGCATCTTGAAAGCCTACTTTTACTGGATCAAACTCCCGGCTACCTAAAACAAAATTATCGGGACGATATTTCCCTTCTGTTGGATCACCTTCGCGTTTTTTTGGTAGCAATAATTCGTACAAACTGGGGACAGAACCATTGTGTAAATAAGGCGCAGTTGCCCAGATACCATTTAACGAACGACCTTTGTAAGCTAACAAAGATTGATAAGGATTAGCGGTAGTATCGACAGCATAATTTCCGTGTTTAACATTGGGTTTTATTGAATTGTCGATAAGCGACGCAGCGAACATGTAGAGTTGATCCAATCGGCGACGGAACCAGTTTTTATCTGTATCGGCTGTTACCACTACACCTCTAGTCACGGCAGTCAGAATTTGCGCGGCAGGCGCTCGATCTTGCACCACCAAAGTGCCTACGCTTTCACCCAAATAAGTATCGGCAAAATTTCCAGAGTAACCCATGTATTTCACACCGTTTTGCGCCATTACCGGATCAGTTCCGACTACATCTATACCTGACATATTAGCTGTGACTAAACGGTTGAAATCAGTTCGATCAATAACTTGATGGCATGACTGACAATACTCTACATAAAGCCTTTGTCCTTTGCGCACTTTATCCATATCGATTTTACCTAAAATTTCTTGTGGCCAAACAGGTGACTTAAGTGAGCGTAAATGCCCTTCAATTCTTTCCAAATTAATTCCATTAACTGAAGAATTAAATCGAATGCGATGTGGTTTGTTCTCTTGGCCCGTTAACCAGGCTGATAAACTGAAGCCAGGTTTTACGACCTCCCAATCCAGTTTTGCAAACACCCCAATCACTTCACCCATATTGCGACCCAAAGGACCGAGTGCTGCATTATTCGCTATACCATTCCATTGCACATAATCGGAACGAGTGATGTCCCATAAAAATGGATAACTGACCGGTCCATTAGGTTCGTTAAAAATAGCGTCTTTAACAAAATCCATTTGTTCATCGTTCAAACCTGGATATCCAGGTTCATTTGACTGCAATCGATTAAGTACTTTTGCAAAACCTATATCACCGACCACTGTCTCGTTGATATCTTTGACGACTAGTTCGATTGTTTCCGGATCGATTAATGGGGTGTTATTTCCATCTACAATATCCAGCAATGCGAAGCGCAATTGATTGCGATTAATGACGTGCTGTAATACGCGATTATAAATACGACCAAAGGCATCAAGACGCGCATAACCGTAAGGCAAGCTCGAATGATTTATATTGTTGTAGTGACGAAGGGTTTGTGTCCAAAGTTTGAGATCATCGTGAATTTTTTGTTCGTCTCCATCATCATAGTCGTTGTCGATTTCTATCACTTTTTGCGTGAAGCGTTTTAATTTGTCAGCATCATTCAATGTTGCCTGCATACTGTTTGAGAGCGCTAATAAAAACCCCACCATATCTGCCATAGCAGGACCGCCATCTATTCGAATGGCTTTGCCCAAATAATTGATTTGCGCTGTATGACAGGCTGCACAGGTATAGCCGACATATTCTTTACCGCGATAATCATCCACCGCAAAACCCAGGGGTAAAGCGGCTTCGTTAAATAAAGTTTTCTTTTGCGGCAAATAGCGGTATTTGTCTATATTGAGTGGATCAAGAAATAAGGTTTGAGATTCGGCTTGTTCCAGTACACGAAAAAAATCAAATGGTATGAGCACAGAACCTTGAGTAATGTTGTAAAACCAAAGACTGTCTGAATTGTCCCAACCTTGATCTAAATAAACAGGTGTAATATAACCTTCGTTGAAAGCTCCTTTTTCAATACCTATCGCACCACGATCTGGATCGCGATCAGCTTTTTGGTAGATTTTTCCAGCGAGCAGTGCCAGCCCCATCAATATACCAATCCAAAATATTGCCCAAAAAAGGAATTTAAACAGGGTGCGTTTGGTGTTGGATTTGAAAAATGTCATGACAGACTCCTTTGAACAGGATGATTATTGTTTGATTACCTGAAAATAAAACCCTCAACAAGATACCCGCTAAGCGCATGAATGCCTAGCGACGAGCAGAGTTAATAGCATGCATTTAATTATTTGTGGCGCCAAAAGCCACAAACATGCGCAATAATTATCAGGCGACATCAATTCAGTTTAGATATTCTGCATTGGCTGTTTTCATCGAGTGGACTGTTTTTTTACGAGGAAATTAAGTGGCAAATTATCAGAAGCGTCTGTGTGAATTGTTAAATTATATTGATGCACATTTGGATCAAGCCTTAACAACAGAACAATTGAGCCAATTAACTTATTTGTCACGCTTCCATTTTCATCGTCAATTTGCGGCGGTGTTCGGAGTCAATGTAGGTAGCTATATAAAAACCTTGCGATTCAAACAAGCAGCTTATTTATTAGCTTACCGCCAACAGGTTTCAATCACCGAAATCGGTTTGCAATTAGCATATGAAACCAGTGAAGCATTTTCACGTGCGTTTAAACAATTCGGCCAGCAAACACCAAGCGAGTTTCGCCTGAATCCCAATTGGGACTTATTGAAACAACAAGAAGATTGGTTAAATCACATTCGGAGAATTTCCATGCAAAATCAAGCTGTAGAGTTTCAGGTGGATGTCGTCAAGTTTCCAAAAATATCCTTAGCAGTTCTCGAACACAAAGGCTCGCCAGCCTTATTAGGGAACACAATTCGGCGTTTTATTGAATGGCGAAAAGAAAATGCGACGCCCCCAAGTGTCAGCCGTACATTCAATCTACTGTACAACGATCAAGACAGTACACCGGAAGAGTATCAATATGGGGTGGCGGTTGAATACGACAAACCGATTGGCGATAACCCGTCAGGTGTACTAGCCAAGCAGATCCCTGCAGGATTATGTGCAGTAATTCGTCATCAAGGTTCTGACGTCGGCCTGACCGATGCGGTCAACTATTTATACCGTCATTGGCTAGCCGCGTCTGAGTATGAATTACGCGATTTCCCATTATTTTTTGAGCGCGTTTCTTTTTATCCTGATATCCCCGAATCCGAACACATAACAGATATTTATTTGCCTCTGGAGGCAAAATGAAAAGCTTCTCATTCAACGCCTTGTATCTGCTCTCAGTTGCGATTAGTGTATGCGTCATTAATCGTCACAAATTGGAGAAACGTTATGAAAAAACTGGCTGTAATTTTTACTTTGGGTCTGGCATTGGGCGGCTGTAGTTTTGTGAAAGTTACTGAGCAAGGTAGCAGTGTGGCAGTATCTAATGCCTCAGCTGTACAAGGCTGTACCAAGGTCAGTGTGTTAACTGTCAAAACACGTGATAACTACGTAGGTAGTATGAAACGCAATCCGGAAACTCTCGCCAAAGAATTAACCAATCTTGCTCGAAATGATGCAATGGATGCAGGTGGCGATACTATTGTTCCTATAGGTCAGCCAATGGATGGACGTCAAAGTTTCGATGTTTACCGCTGCGGTCGTTAATCCTGCGCACCAAGATAACAAAAAACCCGGCGTTGAAGGCCGGGTTTTTTGTTTGTAGATCACACTTAACTTGGAGCTATAACAAACAAGACAACGTGAATACCAACTAATACTGCACAAAGTGCAATTTGTTGGCGAAGACTTAAACTAAGCATGGGACTTACCTATTTATTATTGTTGAGCCCGAAAGCTCCGAGGTCTAATTTATCCAGTGTGGTTACTATTAGATCTCATCCCTAGAGGCATCATTTATAACATAGGTGAATTATCACACAAAAGAATTTGTGTAGGTTTTTTAACATTTTTCCAAAATTGTGTCGATCGGTTACACGCCCGTTTATTTTGTATATTCATCGGTGTATTTTGGCCAGCGCAATATCAATCTGGCCCCTCCAAGCGTTGGTGAACACTCTACATCTACTTTGCCTTGATGCCATTGCATGATGCGGTTGACTATTGCCAGGCCTAATCCAAAACCACTGGATTGAGATTCGTTTTGTTCATCGTAAAGTCGAACAAATGACTCGAGTACGCGCTGTCTTTCTTCAATTGGAATTCCCGGCCCATCATCATCAACGTGAATTTGATATTCAGTGTCAGTGACATTTGCCTCAAGCAGAATTCGCTTTTCAGCAAATCGCGCAGCGTTACTTAGTAGATTTTGTAACGCAGTTTCAAGCAGTTTCCATTCACAGGAAAATAATTGGTTACCGCTAAAATCTTTAATTTCCAATTGATATTTGTGATGGTGAGTTCGAATAAAACGTTCTTGCAAATTATCCAGCAAGTCATGAATGTGCCCACTAGTAAATTGCATTTTGCGCGTTTGTTGTTCGAATCCTGCATAAAACAAAAGTGAATTAACCAGGGTTTCCATTTCACTAATATCCAAAGTCAAACTTTTTAATTGCTGTTGGCTTCTCTCACTCAATTTTTCCTGATCAATCATCGCCAAGGCAAACTTCATTCTCGCTAATGGAGTTCGCAGTTCATGTGAAACAGCATTCGTCATATCATGATGAGACGTAATCAAATCACGAAGACGGAAAATCATTTTATTAAATGCTTGAGCTAAAGGATATAAGGTTGATCGATGAGATATTGACAAAACATCAGGTACTTGATGTGATCCTAAGGATTGGGTTTGTTGCTCGAGTTTTTTTGCGTCGCGCGACAAAGGCCAGACCCACAAATAAATAACCAGCGCCAGTCCAAAATAGAAAATAATTAATAAAATATTATATAAAAACGATCCCTGATCGTGATTAATTTTTTGGCTTAACATTAAAACACTATTGGTGCCGGCAATACGTTTGTACCAGATGAGTTGGTCATCGGTACTTGCGGTAACTATTCTACCTTTGGTTAATTCTTGCATAGCATTGGATTGCGCCATGTCGTCAAGCGTCAAAAATTCCAATTGGAGTAAATGTCTTTTATCTTTCGGAATACTGGATAGCCATTCAGCGGAATATTTCTCGGCATCTTGTTCAACCAGATAAAAAATAGTTTCAATCTCAGGTGAAACTTTTTGGTCAGGCGCAAGGCTATCCCAAATTTGGTTTAAACCCCAGCCAATGACAACAACTGATATAACCAGAAAAAGATAAAGTGTAATAAATGCGCGATTCAATCGGTTAATTCCATGCGTCTGCAATAAACAGATAGCCTTTTCCCCAAATAGTTTTTATTCGAGTTGGATTTTCCGGATTATCATTTAATTTTTTACGTAGCTGAGAAATTCGTACATCAATAGTTCTGTCGAGACCGTCATATTCACGATTATAAATATGATTGAATAAAAATTCCCGGCTGAGAGTTTGCCCCGCCTGTGCGGCTAGCGATAACAATAAATCATACTCATGACTGGAAAGCAGAATATCTTCACCATTCAATGATACTTTTCTTGCATTGGGTTGGATATGTAATTGACCAAAGCTCAAAGCTTCCTGTTCTCGCGGATCTTGTTGGTAATAGCGGCGTAGCAAGGCACGGGTACGTGCCAATAAAACTCTCGGTTCTACCGGCTTTATCACATAATCATCCGCGCCATATTCGAAGCCAAGCACTTGGTCTGCATCAGAATCGCGAGCGGTTAGCATTAATATAGGTCCCTTAAAATCTGGACGCAATTCTTTGCAAAGTGTTAGCCCATCTTTTCCTGGCAGCATCAAATCCAAAATAATTAACGCCGGGTTTAGATTTTGTGTTTGTCGAACAACACGATTTCCTTGTTCTTCAACAAATACTTTAAAATCATTCATTTCTAAAAAATCTTTAACCAAATTTGCCAAGCGACGGTCATCTTCGACTAATAAAATCATATTGTTAAATGTCATTAGAAAAAACTCCATGGGTTGCGTCGACCATGAGCAGCACTGCGATGATCCGTTAAAATTTTAAACGCCTTGGTGGATAAAATAGCTCGTGTATTCACATCACGCAAATGAAATTCAGTGGTTTCGCTGGCAACAAAATCAAACTGATATTTACCTGCTTTTGCAGGTTGCCAGCAGTAGATTGCTGAGGGGTTGTTTTCCTGATGCAGACATAAAGAATAGACACGCGCTGCTTGCCATTGCACACGCAATTGATCACGACACTCTGTTTCTTGCTGGCCTAGAACACATAAACCAGGTTTAATAGAAAAACTAATCGCCATGCTACGTGAATCCGCAACAGCCAAATTTTGTAAACACAATGAAAAAAAGATGATGAGAAGTACTGTTAATTTAAAAATGATAAACACCTCCTACGAATAGAGTGACAATTTTATTGTCTTCAATAAGAGGGCTATTTTCAATTTCATCATTAAGTTGTCTATAGCTGCCAAATAAACGTAAATCCCAACTTTCGGTTAACCTGTAATTCCAATCCAGACGAATCAGCGGTGAAATTCCCGAGTCTAAAGAATATGCTGTGACGGCTTCTTCACTGGTTACGCCGTAATAATAATTCTGTGTATTTTTGTCTTGCCAAATTGCACCCGCAGAAACGCGCAATGAAGAGCGACTAAATTTCCAATAACGACTTATAGAAAATCTGATTTCATTTCCATTGTGTACACCCAATACATCTGTTACCCATTGGAATTGCCAATCAATTTCCGCTGTTGAAAAATTATATTCTATGCCGCCTAAAGCGGTCATATGACGCTCATGTAATGAATACTCATCAGCGGACTTGAATTTTCCATCTTTTATTAAAGGCTCTAATAAACTACCGTTTTCATTTTCCGAATTAGCTGTGACAAAACCATTCTCTATATGTGCATCAACAAAAAAATTGCCAACATTCCAGCGATTAAAAAATATTTGGTCGTAACTGGGAGTTAACAATAAATTAAATTGTTGTCTATCTGTTTCAAGAAAAATTAACCCCAAGTCCAGATTCTGAATAAAAAATCTTTTCCCTGCATATTCAATTTGCGGTAAAAAAATAATCGGAACGTCTGTGGAAAATTCCAAAGGGTTGGTTCGTATGCCCGCGCCGATTCCCAGACTCAAGTGCCATGCTGATTCCTCTTTTGGATTTTCGGCCAAGACCAGGGAGCTGGATCCAATACAGAGAAATCCTACAGATAATAGCAGTAGCCGTTCAAGTACATGGAAAGGATTAAAAGTTTTAGAGAGCCAGACAATACAAATTTTGATTCACCATTCAAGTAACTTATCGCACCCTCTTATATAGCAATTTTTATCCTTCCAGTTTGTAAGCATTTGTGATTTTTCGATTCGAGGGAAATTACACTTTATTACAGCTCCGATCAATTCACTTACAGCTTTAGCAAACTCCTGAGCTTAGTCTAGCCACAACTTTGCTATTTATCACGACTGGCCTAACAACTTGGAGCGCCCCATGAAATCTACCCATATTATTATCTCCTGTGTTTTATTCTTAACAGCCTGTGGAGGTCAAGACACTGTTAATCGAAATACAGATATCAAACAGCTCAACATCAGCTTTAATGATACACCTGAAGGTTGGAAAGCTGATTTTTCTGATTACACTGAAAACGATGCAGATTATGAATTTTCATCGGGGCAAGTGGAGCTTCCCGAACCGCTTAATTCTCCAGTACTTTTAAGCTATCCCCCAATTGTCCCCAAGGGTTTCAAGTTAAGTAGCAATAACCATAGTGACGATGTGTTTATGTTTATTACCAAATATTACGACGGTCTCGAACCCAATCGCCTTTACGAGTTTGATTTTGAACTAACGTTCGCCACAAACGCACAAAGGAATTGTGTAGGTATAGGTGGTGCTCCGGGTGAAGGTGTCACCATAAAAATTGGCGCGACTAAACTTGAACCAAAATCGATTAATAATGGCAACAACACCTATTCAATGAACATTGATAAAGGCGATCAAACTTTAGGTGGAGCAGATGCGCTTGCGTTAGGTAATTTTGCCAATGACCGTGAATGTGGCAATGCGGACACCCATTACATGAAAAAAACCTTGAGCAGCAATCACTCACCATTTTCAGCCTATACCGATAACCTGGGCGGTATCTGGTTGTTTTTAGGTACTGATTCTGGTTTTGAAGGCACAAGTACAATCTATTTTATGAATGCAAAAGTTTGGGCTACAAAAAGATAATTTCTAAAGACGCTGACTTACAAAATAGATTGCTATAAAAATCAATGCAGAAAATATAATCTGCCTGTAACAAGGCCGGACATGACATAGAAATTTTTCGATGAGAGATGGGTGACAATTCTATGCAGCCTTAGCTCACGCGCTATAGCTTCAGCTTGCTGCAAATCACTATATTCTTGAATTAGCTGCATAGACTTGTCTAAAAAAAGTTCAGGTTATTTTACTTGGGGCGCCATCCATTGCACGACATCGTTACTTAAATCTCTTAGGCATTTACGGGTTGCTGAGCACATAGTCGCTGTAGTTCCCAAATCCAGAATATTAGACGAAGGAGTAAACTCGTTCAGTGTTGCAATTGCGCAAGTATGTTTTGCTGTCACGAAATCTTTGCCTTTTATCAGGGCGGCCATGATTTGTACTTTAGGTAGGGTGTTATCTGATTTAGCGCCAAACTGATGCTTGCCTAATACCAGCTCTTCTACGTCAATCGCCAAAACCGGTATTTCACCATTTTTTATCTTGTCTGGAGTGCCAACTGCTTCCAGTTGAATCTTTTCTTTTTTGGCTTGAGAGATCAGGTTTTTAACCAATACCTTATCTATATCACAAGGGAATTCTGACTGGGAATACTTGTAACCTGGAACGTTAAAGCCGATATTTTGATTTACATAGACAAGAGTTGCATCTTTCTTGGGTTCAGTAGCGAAAGCAGCTAAAGGAAGTACAAGAAACGAAGCGGAAAACAAAGCGAGTAGAGCTTTCATGTTGATTTACCTTTATTAAGTGACTGATTAACGACAATATCCACCAAACGGGTATTGGGTGGCTGTGAAATGACTATATTGCAATTCTCACAGAATACCCTGACTATAGAAAAACCCTGCACTTACCTTTTTCTTACCAGAAATAATTCTATATAAATCAAATGGATAGTTTTTCTTTGTTAAAATTGGAATACTTGTATTTTTAAATGTAAATCTTGCAAAATTGTGTCTGTCATTTTCAAAGAAAATTTGTTGATGCAGGTAAAAGAATAAGAAGTATTTAGGAAGCATAGCTTCCATCTAAAAAGGTTGTAGTGATGAATAACGATCAGGATACGGGTTTTAACTTGGGGGACCTGCGGATTTCGCCATCGCATAATACTCTCTCTTTCAACGAAAGAAGCATAAAGCTGCAGCCGAAAGCTATGGAGGTATTGCATTACCTCGCGGTCAACCAATCGCGTGTTGTCAGCACAGAAGAACTTTTGGAGCAATTATGGCCCGGACGAATTGTCACTCATGGCTCAGTTCAAAAGAGTATCAATGCCTTACGCAGTGCATTTGCTGATTTAATTGGTGATCGAGAAATAATTGCGCACTATTCCAAACGTGGATATCAACTGAATATTGCGCCTGATTTTGTTGCAGAAAATCGCCAAATGGATTCAGAGGATCTGCGAATTGTTTCAGACGACAGAAAGAATGAATCTCATGAAGCAGACCAATCCGCGTCTGCGAAGAATCAGAAATTAAGAAATAGTCTTCTATTGGCAGGTCTGATACTTATCTCAGCGTCGATATATTGGTTCGCAAATCGTACACCTAATGTGATCAAGCATCATAAAACCGGTTTTACAGCGGCCATTGGCTATACCAACGAAACCGGACATGAGCGCAGTGCAGTGCCTCATCCAGACAATCAACATGTGGCATATATCCGTGAAAAGTTTAGCGATCTGACTTCGGGTGAGACCGAAAGCAATATAGTCATTCGCAACTCTGCAGGCAAAGATTGGTCTTTGGCCAGCACAAATGGTTCATGGTTTAAATTAGCCTGGTCGCCATCAGGCAAATCATTGGTAGCAATTGAAGTCAAACGAAACGAGGGGTTACCTCTAGGATCCGATTTTTACGAGAGGCCTAACTTTCTTTACTCCTTTCATATTTTTACTCTGGATGTAATTCAAAATCGTTTACTGGAAAAGCAATTATTAAGTCAATGGCAAGGAAGAATTTTCAGTGTGTCATGGTGGGATGAAACCAATTTGGAAATTGTCGCAAAACAAGGTCCACATTCGGGGAATGCACGCTATCGTTATTCACTCGCTCATCAGACCTTAAATCGATTGGATGATATTGACGGCATAGTCAACCCTATTGCCAGTGCGATTAACAATAAAAAAACAGCGATAGCCAGTTTAACTAAAAATAATATTCAGATTGACTTTTTAAATGAAGACCAGACACCTCTATCTCGATGGCAATTAAATCTGACGTCTGCCGATATTAGTTGGATCCCGGACGCAAGTGGTCTGTTAATTTTTTCAGAAAATCAACGCAAACTTATGACTTTATACCTGAACGGAGAAGAGCAAGAAATTCCTTTTGCGGAAGCAAAAGATAAAGCCTTTTTAAGACCAAGATTCAGTGCCGATGGCAATCGTATTTTTTACACAGAAGAACAACGTAGCGCCAATATTATTTTAATTAATCCTCAATCGGAAAAAATCCAGCTTACGGATAATAGCAACTTGAACTATGCGTCCAGCTTTTCTCCAGATGGCAAGAAGACTGCCTACGCCTCGGTACGCAACAATCAAATTCAAATTTGGCTAATTGAAAACGGACAGGAACGACTGATTACCAGTCAAGCGTTAAGTAAAAAAGTTGGTGCGATTATTTGGACAAAAAATAGTGACCAATTAATCTTTAGTTCCGGCGGAAGCGTTTACCGCTATGACTTTACCAATGAAAAAATAGCTTTAATCTTCAACAGCCAGGATAAAGTTGAACCAATAGCCTACTTTCCAGAGAAGCAAATATTATATTTTGCGAAAACAACAAGAGACAACCGAAATGTTTGGCGAATGGAGGAAAATAATGTCGAAGAAAAGCAGCTTACCTTTGGTTCAATTGCTTCAGCTGTTGAACAAAATGGCGATATCTTATTTCAATATATCGATGAAAAAGGCTTGTGGGTTATACACGGCGAAGACAATTCTCTTAAGCAAGTCTCCGCTCAATTAATTGAAAATAGCAAGCTGTTGGCTGCAGATAAACTGGGGGTGTATTTTATTACCGGAGGTAGCTGTCGCGAATCCAATATTGAATATTTTCAGTTCGCGGATGAGTCTACAAAAATTGTATTAGATCGGGAAAGCCAATTAGTTGCTACTACAGATTTTCATCCACTAAAGGGTGTTCTGGAGACGGAGTGTTATATTCCAGAAGCCAATATTATGATTCTACAATAAATCTATTGTTCTTTAGCTATTTGTGATGCTTGCTCACAAATAGCGAGAAAATGTCCAGGATCCAAACTGGCGCCGCCAACCAATAATCCATCGATATCTGGCTGCACTAATAGATCATGTGCATTGTTTTTGGTAACGCTTCCACCATATAAAATTCTGATGCGATTAGCGGTAATCAAATCAAACACTTCCGTCAACACCTGACGAATAAATTGATGCGTTTCTTGAACAAGGTGAGGTGTAGCTGCCAAACCAGTGCCAATCGCCCAAATAGGTTCATAGGCAATACATAAACTTCGTCCTGTTAAATCAAGACCTTTTAACGATTCTGTCAGTTGCTGTCTTAATACTTGTTGAGTTAGCAAGGCTTCACGTTCTTCACGATTTTCACCTATGCATAAAGTGGGTAGCAAATCATGTTCGAGTACGCGTTTTGCTTTATTAAAACAAGCTTGATTAGTTTCACCAAACATACTGCGTCTTTCAGAATGACCAATTAAACATAAGGTGCAGCCTGCTTGTTTTAACATCTGCGCCGAGGTTTCACCTGTGTAAGCACCTGATTCATATTTACTCACATTCTGACTGCCAATTTGCAATTCCGAATACTGCAAAAACATCATCATATCGCGCAAATAAATATAAGGCGGGCAAATCGCAATTTGTGCCTCAAAATGTTTTCCGATAAAGGAAGCTACTGAGGTACAAATTAAATCCAAACCACCATTTAATTTCCAATTGGCGATAATCATTGGCTTGCGTTTTTTCATTTGGGACTCATTATTAAAAGGGTTTAACAACTATAGCTGGATATTCCAACAAGAAACTATTTGCCAGCGATAGTTTTGCGGCGATGCTGATGATACAGCTGGGTAACTTGTTCATTATTGAGGTAGCGAGCAAACTCCACGCCCCAATTGTCCAACATAGTTTCTATCATCGACCTGGAAGTATTAATCAGATTTTCCTCATCGAGGTAGTAATTCATCAGGGTATGATCCAGCGGAGCTTGGCTCGCGTCGACGGGTAGCAATTGTATACGGGTAACTTCCAACGCAAGCTGTTTGGGGCATTGTTGGCTGGCAATAAGTCGGTAGAGAGCATTAAAGACAATAAAGTGCCCCTGAAACAAACTGAGTGAATCGTTAAAATCAGGTAGTTCACGTTGCAGCCTCGCAAAACTTTGCTTCAACAGTTGATATTCGTCCCAGCTATCCTGTGAAAGCAAAATGTCTTGGAAGATAGCGAGTTCAGCGTCGCCCAACAACAAGCTGTTAATTGTGAAACCTTGATTGCTTAAGCCCATAACACCTCAAATTTAAGCTTGTTAGCGTTTAGCTTAGTTGAAAGCTTCCCTAAACGGAGAACTGGTTGTTGAAGCTCATCCTCATGGGTAAACTGCCAGCTTCACAAAATCCATTCAACTATTCAGACAATTTACCTATCTGAAGGATACTTAATGAAAGTGTTAGTAACTGGCGCGGCTGGTTTTATTGGAGCGGCGCTGACACAACAATTGCTACAACGAGGTGATCAGGTCATAGGTTTGGATAACCTGAACGACTATTACGATCCCTCACTTAAATTAGCTCGACTCAATCAGTTTATTTCCCACTCTGGTTATACGGATTTTTGTGGCGGGCTTGAAGACAAATCGCTTATTGATTCTATTTTTAGACAACATAAACCTGATCGAGTAGTGAATCTTGCTGCTCAAGCGGGTGTTCGATATTCACTCACCAATCCCCATTCTTATGTGGAATCCAACATTCTGGGCTTTTTGAATATTCTGGAGGCATGTCGACATTTTGGTTCTGAGCATTTGGTTTATGCATCCAGTAGTTCAGTTTATGGGCTTAATCATCAGATGCCATTTTCTGTACAGCATAATGTGGATCATCCAGTGAGCCTCTATGCTGCCAGTAAAAAATCCAATGAATTAATGGCACATACCTATAGCCATCTTTTTCAAATTCCTACCACTGGATTGCGATTTTTTACTGTCTATGGCCCTTGGGGGCGACCAGATATGTCGCCCATGTTGTTTACTAAAAAAATTATTCAGGGCCAACCTATCGATGTATTTAATTATGGTAACCATCGTCGAGACTTCACTTATATCGACGATATTGTTGAAGGTGTAATTCGCACTTTGGATAAACCTGCAACTGCTGACAGTCTTTGGAATGCCGACACCCCTAGCCCATCCAGCTCATCTGCACCCTATCGTCTATACAATATTGGTAGTCATCATCCTGTCGAATTACTGACATATATTGAAACACTAGAAACTTGTATTGGCAAAAAAGCCATTAAAAATTTGTTGCCTATACAGCCGGGCGATGTATCAGACACCTATGCAGATGTCAGTGAATTAATGCGGGATATGGATTACAAACCGTCAACGCCTTTAGATGTAGGTATTGAGCGCTTTGTTCGTTGGTATAAAGATTACTATAAGGTATAAGCATGAAAGTAACGGTTTTTGGTGTTGGATATGTAGGTTTGGTTCAGGCAGCAGTGCTTGCTGAAGTGGGTCATCAAGTTATTTGTGTTGATATTGATGCAGACAAAGTCGAGAGGCTTAAACAAGGGCATATCCCCATTTACGAGCCAGGGCTGGAATCACTGGTAAAAGAAAATTTTTTATCGGGCCGATTACAATTTACAACCAATGCTGCCGATGGTGTGAAGCATGGTGAAATTCAATTTATTGCGGTGGGCACACCACCTGATGAAGATGGATCTGCCGATTTACAATATGTATTAAGTGTTGCTGCAACCATTGCGCAACACATGACAACACACAAAATTGTTGTCAATAAATCGACAGTGCCTGTTGGTACTGGTGATAAAGTTAAAGAGAAAATTCAAACTATTTTGTCTGAAACCGAAAAAAATATTTCATTTGATGTTATTTCAAATCCGGAATTTCTAAAAGAAGGCTCTGCAGTTGCCGATTGTATGAAGCCGGATCGTATCGTCATAGGCACTAGCAGCAAACAATCTGAAGATGCCATGCGTGAACTTTACGCGCCGTTTAATCGCAATCATGAAAAAATAATTGTGATGGATTTGCGTAGTGCAGAACTCACCAAATATGCCGCCAATTGCATGCTGGCTACCAAAATCAGTTTTATGAATGAAATGGCTAATCTCGCGGAATTATTGGGCGCAGATATAGAAGCCGTTCGACATGGTATTGGCAGTGATCCACGAATTGGCTATCAATTTATTTATCCGGGGGTGGGGTACGGTGGTTCTTGTTTTCCAAAAGATGTACAAGCATTAATCCAAACCGCTGAAAAAATTCAATTTGATTCAAAAGTGTTAAAAGCCGTTGAAGCCCGTAACAATGAACAAAAAACCACACTCTTCAAAAAAATATTCAAACACTTTAACGGAAATTTAACAGGAAAAACCTTTGCTATTTGGGGGCTTTCTTTCAAACCCAATACCGACGATATGCGCGAAGCGCCTTCGCGCGTATTAATGGAAGCACTATGGAATGCAGGTGCAAAGGTACAAGCATTTGATCCCGAAGCCATGAATGAAACCCAGCGAATTTATGGCAACCGTGATGATTTATCACTTTGCGGTACAAAAGAATCTGCCTTAAAAGGCGCTGACGCTTTAGTCATAATCACCGAATGGCAAGCGTTTCGTGCACCTGATTTCGATGTGATTAAAGAGCTGCTCATCAACCCCGTCATTTTTGATGGCCGCAATATGTATGACCCCAAACGAGTTGCTGGTCGCGGATTTGCCTATTATTCGGTCGGTCGTGCTTAGGGTTTGTGAGATATCTCCTACAAGAAACTCAGCCTTTTGCCACTAGGCACATATTTCCTCTTCGGTAAAATAAACAGCACAAGGACAGTAACTTGAATGGAACTTCAAGTTAAGGGACTTGCACTTCAGGATGAAGTGTTTAAATGGAAAGGAAGCAACAGCAAGACGCTGTAGTTCAGGACGAACGTTACTACAAGGAAGACAACCCAAACAGGATGTGAGGGTTAAAGGATCGCACTTAAGGAGGAAGTGTATAAAAGGAGAGGTAAAAAGGAAGGCAGGATGCCGATGGGATCAGGATGACCCATTACCCAGCAGGACGCGCAGGGAGCCAGCAGGATGCGGCTCCCTTTTTTTATTCCTTCACAAAATCACAAAAACCTATAAGAATACGCGCAGATTTTGATTTGAGTTTCCCATTAATGACCATTCTATTACTGATTTCAGTATTCACAATTTCCTTTCTGCTGACCGCGTTAGTGCGAAAAATAGCAAAAAACAATAATTTGATCGACACACCCAATCATCGAAGTGCACATACAATTCCGACTCCAAGAGGAGGTGGATTGGCTATTGCCGTCAGTTTTCTCTTGGGAATTTCAGCACTTTTGTATTTGAAACAAATATCCGTTAGTCAATGGACAGCATTTTTTGGATCAGGTTTTCTCGTGTCTGCTATTGGTTTTCTGGACGACAAATACTCTCTTTCACCGCTAACTCGATTAGTTACCCAAGTATTGGCTGCTATCTGGGGTATTTATTGGTTAGGTGGATTTCCAGGATTCTCGGTCTTTGGTTTTACCGTAGAAAATATTGTTTTGTTGAGCTTGGTAGGAATCTTGAGCTTGGTCTGGCTAACAAACTTGTACAACTTTATGGATGGTATCAATGGAATTGCGACTATCCAGGCAATAACTGTCGGGTTTGGCATGACACTACTCGGTTATTTGGGAGACCTTGGTGGATCTATAGATCTACTTCCTGCCCTAGCCGGTTTTGCATCTTGTGGATTTTTATATTGGAATTTTCCCAAAGCTAAAATTTTTATGGGTGATGTAGGTAGCAGTTTTTTAGGACTGACCCTTGGCTTGATTGCTGTAAATCAAGCACACAAGAATCCAGATTTATTATTTGGATTTTTAATCCTGATGGCCGTCTTTTTCACGGACGCCACCTGGACGCTCTTTCGGCGATTATTAGGGCGACAAAAAGTTTATCAAGCTCATGCTTCTCATGCCTATCAGCGTGCCGCGCGTAAGTGTCAATCACATACAAAAGTGTCCTTAACAGCAGGTGCGATTAATATACTCTGGCTCCTACCAATTTCGATAGCTGGCATGTTTCATTATATAGATCTAATTTTTGGGCTGGCACTGGCTTACCTTCCAGTGGTCATCGTTGTAATTGGGTTAAAAGCCGGTGTTGAGTCGCAAAGCAATAAAGGTTGAACTCATTTATATTCACTAATGAATTTCCAGCACCTATAATGCGGCCACTTTTAGACTAAAGGACAGTAAATGAAACTTCTTATTACTGGCGGCGCTGGATTTATCGGCTCGGCATTGGTTAGACACCTCATCCAGAATACACAGGATCAAGTGATTAACTTGGATAAGCTTACCTACGCAGGCAATTTGGAATCGCTCAAAGACATTTCCGGTAATTCACGATATTTTTTTGAACAAGTCGATATTTGCGATCAACAGGAATTAGACAGGGTTTTCGCACAACATCAGCCTGATGCGGTGATGCATCTAGCAGCAGAAAGTCACGTTGATCGTTCTATTGATGGTCCTGCTGCTTTCATTGAAACCAATATTGTAGGTACCTATCAATTACTTGAAGCCTCGCGACGCTATTGGCTGTTACTTGATGACGTCAAAAAAAATGTCTTTCGATTTCACCATATCTCAACAGATGAAGTATATGGAGACTTGGAAGGCCCGGAAGACTTATTCACAGAAACTAGTCCTTACGCACCTAGCTCCCCCTACTCTGCAAGTAAAGCAAGTTCAGATCATTTAGTTCGCGCTTGGCGACGTACCTATGGCTTACCCACTATAGTTACCAACTGTTCTAATAATTATGGCCCCTACCATTTTCCCGAAAAACTGATTCCTTTAGTGATATTAAACGCACTGGAAGGAAAGCCTTTACCTGTATACGGCAAAGGCAATCAAATTCGCGATTGGTTATTTGTTGAAGATCACGCACGTGCACTTTACAAAGTTATTACAGAGGGTAAAGTTGGCGAAACCTATAATATTGGTGGGCATAATGAAAAACAAAATATTCAAGTAGTTCAAAAAATTTGTGAATTGTTAGATGAGTTGCAGCCCTCAAAAAATCTTTCAGTCAGTAGTTATAAAGACCTAATAACTTTTGTAAAAGACAGACCTGGTCATGACATACGTTACGCTATTGATGCCAGTAAAATTCAACGTGAACTCGGATGGATACCTGAAGAGACATTTGAGTCAGGCATTCGTAAAACAGTAATTTGGTATTTGAATAATCTGGAATGGGCCCATAGAGTTCAGGATGGCAGTTATCAGCGTGAACGTTTAGGATCAAACATCTAATAAGGTCGGAATCTATGAAAGGTATAATCCTTGCGGGTGGTAGTGGAACACGCTTGCATCCCATCACCAAAGGTGTATCAAAACAATTGTTGCCCATTTACGACAAGCCGATGATTTATTATCCGCTGTCAGTATTAATGTTGGCCGGTATTCGCGATGTATTAATTATTACCACACCAGAAGATTCTTCCAGTTTTATGCGTCTGTTAGGCGATGGCTCACAGTTTGGTATTCGACTCAATTACGCAGTGCAACCCAGCCCGGATGGATTGGCGCAAGCGTTTATTATTGGTGAAGGCTTTATCGGCGATGATAATGTGTGTCTGGTATTGGGTGACAATATCTATTACGGCCATGGCTTCACACAAAAATTGCAAAGTGCTGTTGCTCGACAAACAGGTGCAACGGTTTTTGGTTATCACGTGATGGATCCCGAGCGTTTTGGTGTAGTGGAATTTGATGAGCAGATGCGCGCAATGTCGATCGAAGAAAAACCCAAACACCCTAAATCCAACTATGCAGTAACCGGTTTATATTTTTACGATAACCGTGTAGTCGAAATTGCAAAAGCAATTAAACCTTCCGAGCGCGGTGAGTTGGAAATTACCTGCGTCAATAATGCCTATCTTGAAATAGGCGAATTAAATGTCGAGGTTTTGGGGCGTGGTTATGCTTGGCTGGATACAGGCACACACGAAAGTTTGTTAGAAGCAGGACACTACGTACAAACCATTGAGCATCGACAGGGTTTGAAAGTAGCTTGCCTTGAAGAAATTGCCTTTACCAATAAATGGATCAGCAAAGAGCAATTAATTAAAGAAGCCAAAGCTTTATCCAAAACGGGTTATGGTCAGTATCTATTAAAAATTGCCGGGCAAAAGCACGCATGAAAATTCTTGTGACAGGTGCAAATGGTCAGGTTGGATTTTGTTTACAGCAAGAGCTTGCTAATGGGGGACATGATTTTCTTGCGCTGCCTAAAAGTGAACTGGATATTTCCAATTTGCCTGCAGTCATTGCCTATTGCCAAGACTATCGTCCGAATATCATTATTAATGCAGCGGCATATACAGCCGTAGATAAAGCAGAAAGCGATCAAGAAAACGCCTACAAAATTAACCGCGACGGTGCGGCTAACTTGGCAAGCGCAGCAAATGAAATAGATGCAGCCATTTTTCATATTTCTACAGATTATGTATTTTCAGGTAGTGAAAACGGTTTTTATAAAGAGTCAGACACTACTAATCCTCAAGGTATTTATGGAAAAAGTAAACTTGATGGCGAGTTAGCGGTAATTAGTGCAAATAAAAAACATATTATTTTACGTACGGCTTGGGTGTTTGGTGAACACGGAAATAATTTCGTCAAAACGATGTTGCGATTAGGTAAAACGCGAGATGTGTTAGGTGTAGTGGCTGATCAATATGGTGGGCCGACCTATGCAGGTGATATATCTAAAGCCTTGGTAAAAATTGCGAGTCAATATGAAACTAATCCCAACTTGAACTGGGGTGTTTACCATTATTCCGGTGCGCCGCATACCAATTGGTTTGAGTTTGCATCAGCCATTTTTGAAAAAGCGAATGAGCAATGTATTCTTAATAATCCCAACTTGAAAATTAATCCAATAGCAACTGCGGATTACCCAACACCCGCCAAACGACCCGCCAATTCAAAATTAGATTGCAATAAAATTGATGAGATTTTTGGAATTAAGCCGAGCGCTTGGAGTCAGGCACTCGATAATATTTCTGCTTACGGTTAATTATGAACATCATTGATACTGACATACCTGACGTAAAAATCTTTGAACCAAAAGTTTTTGGTGATGAGCGTGGCTTTTTTTTCGAAAGTTTTAATCAAAAAATATTTGAAGAAACTATTGGTCGAAAAGTCGAGTTCGTACAAGACAATCATTCAAAATCTGCAAAAGGTGTTTTACGCGGACTGCATTACCAATTGGCGCCTATGGCACAAGCCAAGTTAGTGCGTGTAGTAGAGGGTGAAGTATTTGATGTTGCGGTTGATATACGTAAGTCATCACCGACATTTGGAAAGTGGGTTGGCGAAAATTTATCCGCTGAAAATAAAAAGCAAATGTGGATACCAGAAGGATTTGCGCATGGGTTTCTGACGTTAAGTGATACGGCGGAGTTTCTGTACAAAACCACCAACTACTATTCACAACTACATGAAGGCGCTATTGCCTGGAATGATTTAACTCTTAATATACAATGGCCAAGGATAGAGAGTGTGGTGACATCTAAAAAAGATCAAAATACACCTGCATTTTTACAAACTGTGTATTTTGAGTAACGCGGAATTATAAAATTGAAGATAACTGACTACATTAAATTAGTAGATGTAAATGCAAAAATGACTCTCAAAGCAGAAGCGTCTCGTTTCTATTTGAGCTTTCTCTGGTGGATTTTTGAGCCGCTTATGGTTGTTCTTGGGTTTTATTTTGTGTTCAATATTCTTTTACAGCGAGGCCAAGAAAATTACTTATTATTTTTATTCTGCGCCAAAGTACCTTTTGTTTGGTTCTCCAAATCGGTAACGGCAGCTTCAGGTAGTATAATTGCGCAGAAAGGCATTATTAGTCAGTTAAATATTCCGAAGGCTATTTTTCCTTATGCCGCCATTCAAGTTTCTCTTTATAAGGAGAGTATAGTTTTGGTTTTACTTGTTTTAATTTGTTTCTTGTATGGCTTTTTCCCAACTTTTAATTGGTTTTGGTTAATACCACTAATTATCCTTGAATATTTTATTATTGTTGCACTTGGATTGTTAACAGCTCTGTTGATCTGCTATGCAGAAGATGTACGTATGCTAATTAATATGGCTATGTTATTACTAATGTTCATGAGCGGAATATTTTTTGATATAGCTAGTCTTAGTGAACCTATAAGAAGTTATCTATTGATTTTCAATCCAATTGCATTTTTATGCGATAGTTTTCGTATTATTCTCATGCAGAAAGGTATGTACGACATAAATCACCTGATTATACTCTTCGGTATTTTTTCTCTTCTTATAGTGGTTTTACATGTCATTTACCGAAAGCTTAATTTTCATATGGCCGCTCGAGTAATAAATTCATGAGTAATTCGCTTATATTACAAGCAAGAGATGTCACCTTGACTTACTCTAGACGCCAGAGTCTATTTAATAAATTCACACATCGAGCGCTCAATGGTGTTTCTGTAGATCTGTATTCTGGGGACACACTCGGCATACTGGGCAAAAACGGTGAAGGCAAAACCAGTCTTATGCGAATACTTGCTGGAATTGTTAAACCAACTAGTGGTTCAATTACTTGTGAGTCCAATATAAGCCGTATGTTACTGTCCATCGGTATAGGTTTTATGCCCAATGTCAGCGGTCGTGAAAATGCACTCTACTCAAGTATGTTACAAGGCACTCCTTATAAAAAAGCTAAAACACTACTATGCAAGATTGATGAATTTGCTGAGTTGGGGGGCTTTTTTGACCAGCCTGTCAGTACATATTCAGCAGGTATGAAAGCTCGACTCGGGTTTGCTACAGCAATTATGACAGACATTGATATTATATTTGTCGACGAAGTATTAAGTGTTGGCGACGAAAATTTCAAAAAGAAAGCGGAAGAGGCCATGCTCAATAAACTCAATGGCAAACAAACTGCTGTATTTGTATCACATAGCGCAGCACAGATTCGAAAAATATGTAATCGCGCAATTTGGATTGACGAAGGTAAAGTTCGTGCCGAAGGTGACGCCATTTGGGTGACTAATAAATATCATTTAAATATGTTGGAATTGCAAAAAATAGAACAAGAAAAGTTGATATCCACAGCAGTTAAATAATCAGTTAAGAGTTGACATCAATCGTTTCATTTAGAAAATTATAAATTTGGGAGAAGTCATGGAATATATTGTCTTTACATCATCGGCAGGTACGGATACTCAAAGCCTATTAAATTTGTTTATCAATAATAAACAAAAGACGATTACGATTTCCATCGATAACTTTACAAGTGATTCAGATCTCATAAATGAAGATTTTATAAAAAAAACTGTAGCGAACCACTTAGCTAAATTCGAAATCGCTGACTCGCCGACATTGCCTTTACGAATTGTTTTGCATGGAGCCTACAACGACAAACTGGTTCGATCGATTTTTTCTAGTTATAACAATGTGAAAGGTCTGTTTGTATTTGACACGCCAGATTCGGCAGTAGTTGCTGAGCTTTCAAGCTCTGGTTCAATTGATAGTCTCGATACCTGCCTGAAAAACTGGGAAGACAGCATTTCTCATTCGGTGACTTTTGCTGAAGAGAGCGCGGCAGAATGCGCGCTAATTGATATGAAAATGTTAAGCAATAAAACATTGGAATTTGTGGAATTGCTGAATAATAAACTGGGTATTCAGCTAAGTGCATGCCAATTTGAAACCCAGAACTATTCCAGCATCACACGACTGATAGCTTCTTCAATACTGCTCAATCGAGACGAGTTGATGGCATTTTATGATGACGCAAAAACTTTCGCCGTAACTTTGGACCATGGGTATCAATATACTGAAGCGTCTTCACTTTTAGCCAGTCATTCTGCCAATGCCTACAGTGAGTATCTGAACCTGATCAATGAATTGGATATATCACTCCTGATCTCCAAACAACAACAAGAATTGCATGAACTTAACATTCACTCGTTTGCAGCCATTCAACAGAAACTTGACAATACTGAAAATGAGCTGGAAATAGCGCTGCTACAGATTAATCAACTTCAGGAAGAAATGGAACAACTTTTCGATAAGTATCAAATATTTGAACGTTTTTCGGGAGAAGACAATTTCGTTGAAAAAATACTACGGGACAGTCCACTGGTTCAGCTATTAAGACAACATTCAATCAGTAAAACTAAAGTCAATTAATCAATCGATGAAAATTCATAAATCAGTTGAAAAATGTAAATTAGTGCTTCTTGATCCAGGGCTGACAAACTCCAGTGGTCATCACTTTTCTACAGCTGAGTTATTATTAGATAAGTTGGCAAAAGCACCAATAAATGTTGAATTAACAATACTAGGCGGATTTGGAGATTGGCGAGAAAAAATATCTTCAAAGTACACCAATGTAACTATTAAGGAATTTTTTAGTAGTAACTTTTATCAGTTTCATACTGGAATTGAAAATCTAGCAAGAATCAATTCTTACATCAGCAAATTAAGTTTCGAATACCAAAAGGTAATAGAACAAGAGATTGATACTGAAAATAAGCCTAGGTTGTTTTTCTGCCACACGTTGGACTGGGAGCACTTAATCGCGTTATCCTATGCAATAAATTTTGTTCGGCAAAAAATACCATCAGCAAGATTCCTAACTATTAGCTGTATGATGTATTCAACGGGTGCCGATTATCTTGGAAATATAATTGATATAAAAAAGTATCTCGTATCCAGGCTTGCGTTGAGGCTTGCGCAATCTGTTCAAGGACTGAGTATTTATGCTAGTCATTTTGAGCTTATGCAAGCCATTAACCTGATAGACAGCCAAAGTAAAAAAATAGAATGTAGTCCATGTTTCATAGCGGATTGGAAATCCAGCCACAGAATAAATATAAAAAGGGAAGACTTTAAAAAAGTCCTTCTATATGCAGGAGATGCTAAAGAATCGAAGGGGTTTCATCTGCTACCTGAATTGGTAAGAAGCATTCAGCACAAATTACAAGAAGGGATCAAACTAATTATTCAGTTTACTTGTGCTGAAAAAACTTCAGCCAGTCTAAGTAACGCGGCAGCGGAATTAATTCAATTAGCGCAAGGCAATAATCAGATTATCTTATTAACTGATTATCTGTCCGATGACATGCTTGCGGAACTTCTTTCAGGTACTGATATATTCCTATTTAATTATTCAACTCGACAATATGCAAACAACTCATCTGGTTTTCTTTGGCATCTTGCATGGCACGGGGTACAATTTGTGACATTTAGTCGGTCCTGGATAACGCGTGAAGCGGATCGACTGGGAATAAGTTTCCACTTGATCGAGCAGAACGAACTCAGTGAATTGATAAATTCACTGAGTTCGCATAACCGAAACCAATCCTATCTGCCAACTATAGACGGTAACCAACAGGACTATCGTCATACATTGTTTCGAGAGCCAATAGAGTGGCTATCTCATGAGTGGGCTAAATTCGATGAATAGAATTCAAACACCGGGTAATGGCATGGATAAAATATTTGATCTCATTCTTCATTTAGGTGCTGGGCTTGGTGCTAGCTCCGGACTTTATGAAAATCTGGGCCACGGGAGACTGGTTCTTGTTGAAGCATCAAGAGAACTAGTAGATTTACTGGCTAAGAAATATTCGCGCAATGACGCAGTAACTATAAAAAATGGTTTAATTTCTCCAAGTGAACATCAAACCAAATTTCATTCATATTCGAATCCAAGACTTGGATCTCAATTAGAACTTACCGAAGATTTCTTGCAAAAATCTAATATTCGCTTGAAAAGTAAAGAGCTACTGCAGTCAATCACTTTCGACGAATTAACTACAGATATTAATCTTTCAGGCGACAAACCTAATTTATTAATTATTGAACTTAACGGTTATGAAGTGCAATTTCTAAAGTCGCTTAGATTTGATCAACTCAAGCTATTCAAAACCATCATAGTGACACTTTTAAGTACAAAGAGATATGTTGATCAATCTACAGAATCTGACCTTTTCTTGGTTCTAGCCAAAAATGGATTTCGCCTCAACGACGCCAATAGTAATCAGTACCATTTTGTAAAAGATGAAAATTTTATGGCATTGTGTACAGAAAATTATTCGCAAACATGTATTATTAAACAGTTAGAGTCAAGAATCCAAGGCTCTTCTGAAACTATAGATAGGCTAACTAAAGAACGTGACGAACAAGTGTATTTGCACAAAAAAAATGAGTTGGCACACGCGGAAGTCATTCAGCGGTTGACCAAAGAGCGTGACGAACAAGTGCATGGACACCAAGAAAATAAAAGGTGGGCAGAGTCTTTACAGAAACAAATTGAGGAGTCCAAAAAAGCACAACAAGAACGAGAGCGATCGCAAGACTTAGCATTAAAGTTACAGGCAAAAGCACAAATTGATCTGGAAAATTTAAGAGCTCAATTTCAACAAAAATGTACAAATGAACAAAATCTAATTGAACTTATTCGAGAGCTGCAAGTAAAACTACAGGCTGCAGCAAACTACTACCACCAATTACAACTTCAACATCCAGAAATCAGCAACGATATTGCAACGAACAATAGTGAAAGGAGGCGGAACGAAGCAATTAATGGTTCTGATGCTCCGATCGATGCCGAAATTGTCAAGGAAAGAAAGCGTCGTAATAAATCAAAAGCTACTAACTCTTAAGAATTCAGGGATTAACGAATGAGTAATGAGCTAACAAATTTACAAAAGCAAATCCAGGAAGCGCTTCAGCTTATACAGGCGGAGAGTGCATTACTTCCTTACCCGCAGCAACACGCAAATCAAACACTACCAGCGGCTGAGTTCGGCTTTGAAGAACCAAATTCATTATTGGATAAATGCGCCGCAGTTTGTGCCATGTATGCACAAGAAAAGCCGACAATTCGCATTATTCACCACCTAGCTTGTACTGGTGGAACACTTATTTCCAAGTGTATTTCGGTGATGCCCAATACATATTTGTTGAGCGAAGTCCACCCTTACACCGACTTACATGTGGTTAAAAAGAATCCGCAATATATGCCATCCGATTTGGCGTCTTTAAGTCGTTATGCAGGAATACCTCAGTTAAACAACTTGCAGAAAGAGTTATTTATTAACAGTATTTCAACAATATGTAATCATCTTCAGCCGTTAGGTGGTCAATTAGTGCTCAGGGATCATACACATTCGGATTTCCATACCAGCATCACTCCAGGAAAACCCAGTTTAGTTGATACTCTATCGGGTCACTTCAATATTAAATCAGTTATTACATTTCGAAACCCAATTGATAGTTATTTGTCTTTAAAGAAAAATGGGTGGCTGCGCTTCAGTCCTTCAACATTTGAAGAATATTGCGCGAGAATACTATTAATGCTTGAAGTATATGAAACTGTCCCTATTTTTCATTACGAATCATTTGTAGAAAATCCCGCTGAAACACTAATAAATATATGTGCTGCATTGTCAATTGATTATGATGATACTTGGCCAGGAATTTTTGATATAGCCCAAGTATCTGGCGACAGTGGAAGAAGCGATAATCAAATTTCTGTGCGCCCTCGAAGAGAGCTTGACCCCGAAACAAGTAGAGAAATATTAGAATCCGAATCTTTCCACCTGATTTGTTCTAATTTTAAGTACTAAAGCAGCCTAAAGGACGAATTTTCAATGAATTATCCAAAAATATCTATTGTTATTGGAAGCTTTAACAGGTCTGAGTTGCTGAAACTATGTATAGATGCAATCAGAAAGGAATTGCAAGATCAAAGTTATGAAATCATTGTTGTAGATGGAGGATCAAATGACGGAGCTTTAGAGTGGCTAACTTCGCAAAAGGATATAATTTCTATAATTCAACACAATCGTGGTGAATGGGGAGGAAAGGAAATAGAACGGAAACCATGGGCATACTTTATGAACTTAGCTTTTAAAGCTGCCTCAGGCAAATTCATATGTATGTTGAGTGATGACACCTTAATAGTTCCAGGGGCCATCAATGAAGGGGTTAATTTTTTCGAAAAAAAACTCGATAGTGGTATAAATGTTGGTGCGGTTGCGTTCTATTTTAGAGATTTTCCTAAACGAAAAAAATATGCGGTTGCAATGAACTTGGGCAATATATATGTCAATCACGGTCTATATTTAAATAAAGCACTTAAGGAAGTTGACTATATTGATGAAAGCTATCATTTTTATTTTGCAGATACTGATTTATCACTAAAAATTAAAAGTCATGGCTATGAATGTCTCGTATCTAAGAAATCATTTGTTGAGCACTACTTTGAGGCCACTCCTGAAATTCGAACCTCAAATAATGATGAGAGGAAAATTAAAGACAGACAAAAATTGATTGACAAATGGAAGGGCATAGCTTACCCAGAAGAAAAATATGACCGCTTCTGTAGACATATCGGTCGATGGGATAATCATAAAGAACAATTTGACGATGCCACAAAAACCGTAGAAAAGCTCGTATATGCATCTCACCCAGAAATAGATTTTATTCTACCTCCGATTAGTGTTGTAACTATTGTGAGAAACGATAAAGAGGGAATGCATAGAACACTAGAATCAGTGATTAATCAGACCTATCCTTTTATTGAATATATAGTTATCGACGGAAACTCGACCGATGGAACCACGCAATTATTACAAGATAATTTAGATTATATTAATGTGTTAGTGTCAGAAAAAGATGAAGGAATCTATGATGCGATGAATAAAGGCATTAAGAATTGTACGGGGCGATTCGCTATATTTATGAACGCCGGGGACACATTTTCCGAATTTGCTTCGCTTTATAACTTCATAAGTGCTGCGAAAACTTCTTTAGAATCCGATATTATATATGGAGATAATTACTATGTGAATTTAGAAAACAGCGAAAAATCACTTAGAAAAGCCGCTCCCATATCTACAATTTGTCGACGGATGCCGTTCAATCATCAATCTTGTCTATTTTCTTTAGACGCATTAAGAAGTCATCCTTTTAATAAAACATTTAAGTATGCGGCTGACTACGAGCAAATAGTGCAACTCTATAAGCATGGCTTTAATTTTACTTACGTACCTCTTCCCTTGGCAGATTTTTATGCTGGAGGAGCATCAGAAAGCGGCTTAAGACCTTATCTGGAAGTTTTAAAAATTCAACTTGATAATTTTGATAAGGACATAGTTGAAAGTGAAAGCGTATATTTCGAGGCGTTTAAGAAAAACTTTCATAAATTGATTGGGCCAGAATAAAAAATGAAACTTAAGAAATATGTTTCTCAATTAGATTTTAATCAAGCTTTGTATCCGGATTATTTTTTTCTAAAAAATAAAACTGACGAAGAATTAAAAGTGCTAAAAAGATCTTGGCTTAGAGGATTTCTACGAACTAATGCTGTGTTACCTAAGGTCGATGACAAGATTGATTTTCTTTTTTTTAGAAGCATGGTGCGTGACGATTATAAGGCACTGTTTCATGAAATTGCTTCAGTTATAGATTCAGAAAAAATTGTATTCGTTGAGGATTATAAGATAAGGCAAAATAAAATGAACATTGAGGCCTCCCGTTTCTTGATGGAGCATTATTGGATTTTTGAGCGAATTAATTTTGGAAATGGCCTGCTGAACAGCTGCTGTTTTATCCGATTAATGGAATATCTTTTTATTTGTAGTAAAATAATTTCCTACAACTTCACATTTTTAGTTACATTTGCTGATATGCAGCCCGTCGAAAACCTTTTAGTTCAACTCACAAAGCTAACTAATCGAAAGACGGTTACCTTGCAGCATGGACTTTATGTCGACTACGGAGATATGGATACAGTCAACGTCGTGAACTATAAACATCATTGCGCAGACTATTTCTTGGCATGGGGACTTTCAACTAAGAGACTTATTGAAAAGTACCACAATTCAATCATAGAGGTATGCGGCAAAACTTCAATTTTTGGCCTGCCTGAGCATTGCTACCCAGAAAATAAATCTGAGCACAAGAAAATTCTAGTAGTTCTTGATCAAAGAATTTTCGATGAGCAGAATTTTGCGATGCTAGATATTGTCTCTCGGTATACTCAAGGAAAATTTATAGAGATATATGTAAGATTTCACCCATCAAACAACAAGGAGCTATACTTTGAAAGATTCCCTAATGTGAAATTAATAGTAAATATAGAAGAGGATTTCATTGTAATAGGCCATACATCGTCAATGATTTATGAAGCTCTTGTATTGGGTTATGAATCCTACAGATATACAACAGAGATCCCCTCTCTAGGATTTCCAAAAGAACTGAGTTTCACTGATTATGCTTCGTTTGAAGATGTCCTACACACGGGTATTCGTCAAAAAGGTGGTAAAGACTATATTGATTGCACAGGCTTAGCTTCTAAAGTGAAATATAAAAACTTTTTTAACATGTTATTAGGGAGCACAGAATCATGAATATTTTAGACTGCACACTCCGTGATGGTGGTTACCACACAGCTGAAACCTCCCTTTTATGCCGCCAATAGATATTTAGTGGCAATGCAAGCCGCAGGCGTAGATACTATTGGGTTCGGCTTACGCCGTAAACAACAAAAGTTTTAATGGCATCTCAGAATGCTTCAATAATAGGAACTCAAGATGAAAACAGTTGCTTTTGTCCCTTACTGGTTAGGTTACAGGCAGAATCAGAAGGAACATAAAAACCTCAAAAAATTGGGCGGGAAGTATTTGATTAACTATACCTTACAGCTACTAAACAAGGTTCCGCAGGTCGATCAAACCTATATCTACTGCTCCGACATAAAGATCTTGGATTATTTAGATAGCGATGCAAATTACGAATACCTTCAACGTCCAGCATCTTTGGATACAGAAGATGCTGCCATTGAAGATATTATTGATGCATTTCTCGCCCAAGTAGAGGCTGATGTCGTTGTGCTAATACATCCAAATAGTCCGTTTTTACAGCCCAAAACATTGAGCAAATGTATTGAAGCAGTAAAATCTGAAGGGTACGACTCAGCCCTGACAGCATTCCGATTCGAAAAGCTATCTTGGTTTGATGGTAAGCCACTTAATTATTCACTCGATAAGCCCATTCCTAAACTTTCTTCAATAACACCTGTTATTTTTGAGCAATCGTCGGTGTATGTTTTCAGAAGAGACTCCTATTATGAGAGCCGAAAAAGAATTGGTAAGAATCCCTTTTTCAATTTTATTGACCACTTTGAGGGGCATGAAGTGAATACACCCGACGATTACACGATAGCGGAACTCATTGTGAACTCTGGAATGTTTTGGGATGTATAACATGAAACCTGAGGCTAAAATCAGTGTAGACCTAGACGGAACACCCTACCCTCTATACATTGGAAGGGGTGTTATCCAGACACTCCCTCAACACCTTTCAAGTGCAACACGCAATAAGAAAACTATTCTTATTTATGATGTGTTTTTTGAAGATACTATAATCCACACTCTACGCAATCTTCTCGAACAAGATGGATTTGATGTCGTATTACATGCAGTGCGCGCAGGCAAGGTAAATAAAAACATCAATGAAGCACTAAAAATATATTCTAAACTTGAAGAGTTAAATTTTGCTAGAGATTCAACACTGATAGCTCTGGGCGGAGGCGTCATTGGAGACCTGTCAGGTTTTATTGCTAGCACATGGCTTCGCGGGATGAATCTCGTTCACATCCCAACAACATTATTAGCCATGGTAGATAGCAGTGTGGGAGGAAAAACCGCCATAAACTTTCGAAGCACCATCAATGGCATTGGCAGTTATTATCATCCCATTCTTAATCTCGTTGACTTGAATTTGGTTGAATCGCTTTCAGAGAGAGACTACCGCTCTGGCCTCGCAGAAGTAATAAAGTGCGCTATTATTCACGACAAAGAATTCTTTGATCATCTTAGCCTACACAGAGAAAAAATTCTGTCGCGAGAGGGGAGCTACGTCACTGATTTTATCGATAAAACAATCCGTATAAAAATTCGACATGTACAAGGAGACGTCAAGGAAGGGGGGAAACGCCTGCTGTTAAATTATGGGCACACACTTGGACATGCTATTGAAATTTCTACCGTTGACAAATTTGGCCAAGAGCAGCTCCGGCATGGAGAGGGCGTTTCAATAGGGATCATGGCTGTAGCGCATATTGCTTCTCGTCATCTAGGCACTGACGAAAAAATAAAGGATACCCTAGAGAAGATGTTCAAAGATTATGGATTACCTGTTGATGTCAGTTCATCTTCATTAGGATTTAATCGTGACCGACTCATACGTAGCTGTCTTGATAATGTTGTAAAAGATAAAAAGCGCCTGGACAACAACCTTCGTCTGATTCTAGCGGATAGTATCGGCTCGGCAGGTGTATATAATGACGTTCCATTCAACCTCATTGAAGAGACATTCAACCTAATAATTAAGGAGTGAAGAATGACCCCCACAACACTACTGCAAGATAAGGTTTGTATAATTACCGGTGCGGGTAAAGGGATTGGTCGCGATTGCGCCAAAATATTTGCGGAACACGGAGCCAAATTGGCGTTAATTAGCCGTACAGGAGCAGATTTAGATGAGCTCGCAATCCAATTAGGGCTGAATGAAGATCGTTTATTTTGCAAAGAAGGTGACGTTTCTGATGAGTCCACAGTAAACGAGTTTGTTGGCAGCGTCATCAACAAATTTGGCGCGATTGATGTGCTTATAAATAATGCGGGCATGCGGTTTAGGAAAAAATTTACTGATATCAGCTGGGACGAGTGGCAAAAGGTTATGACTGTCAACACAGGAAGTACCTTTTTATTCTGCAAGGCGGTAGGCGCACATATGCTGCAACGTCAGAAAGGAAAAATTGTTAATATGGCATCAATCATTGGTTCCAATGGCCTTCCAGAATTGGCTGGTTACGGTGCATCTAAAGGTGCCATTATTACGCTTTCCAAGTGTATTGCTACTGAATGGGCTGACTCGGGAATAAATGTCAACGTTATAGCTCCTGGCTTCTGTGAGACATCCTACGCAGAATCATTCAAGCAAAAAAGCGCTTTATATAATTTCACAATAGAAAGAATACCAATGAAAAAATGGGGCTCTGCGATCGATGTTGCAAATGCCTGCCTTTATCTATCTTCAAGCATGTCTGATTATGTTACCGGCACGACTCTTCACGTCGACGGTGGCTGGGACGCATGGTAAAAATAAATGACTAAATATTTTGGAAAAGTTCTAGGGGTAATTCCAGCAAGATATCATTCATCGCGGTTTGAGGGTAAACCGTTGGCTAAAATTGCCGGTGTTCCCATGCTCAAACGAACATATAATCAAGTCAAACAGTCTAGCCTGTTGAATGATGCCATTGTTGCTACAGATGACTCTCGGATCTTAGATTTTTGTAAAACCGAGAAAATTCCGTGCTGCATGACCAGCTCCGAGTGTCTTACCGGGACTGATAGAGTATTTGAGGTCAGCGAACAACTTGATTATGATCTATATATTAATATACAAGGTGATGAGCCTGTAATTGACCCGAAAAGCATCGACCAAATACTCGGTTTATTTTCAATGCACGGCGATGATTACGCAGCTTACAATTTATATAAATACATTTCTGACGAGAAAGAAATTAATAGCAATACAATTATTAAAGTTATAACCAATGAACTTGATGAAGTCATGTACATGTCTAGGTTTCCAGTTCCATTTTCCAAGGCCGATATGAAGCCACGCTTTAAGCAACAAGTGCCGGTATATGGCTACACCAGGAAAGCACTGAAAACTTTCGCGACACGCACTAAGACAATTAATGAAAAGTTCGAAGATATTGAGTTATTAAGATTTATTGATATGGGCTTAAAAATTAAGATGGAAGAGACTAATGTTTCTTCCATCTCCGTCGATATTCCTTCAGACATACAAAAAGTTGAAGATTTTTTGGCTGCCCACAAGATGAATTGAATAATAGAAACGGAGACAATTTAAGCTCATCCCGCTTTGGCACATGCTATAGTAGCGCCCACATTTAAAACAGCCCAAGCAGTATAGCTTAAGCTACCCTCTCATATAACAGTGGACGTTGATGGTACGTCCTCAATGGATCAAATGGGCTGACAATACTTAAGCTAAGACACCGCTCATTAGAAGCAGAAAATACGATTATGAACCCGAACTACATGAAGAATTAGACTTTCTTTTCGCTTCAAGTTGGCGGCGAAAAATCCGACTGACATTCTTGGATAAACAACTTCAACATTAGCCACATAGAATCAATTGAAAAATTGAGTTTTTTAGGAATTCAAAATGAAAAAAGCATTAATTACCGGCATAACCGGCCAAGACGGCTCTTACTTAGCCGAATTTTTACTTGCAAAAGGTTATGAAGTACATGGTATTAAACGTCGCGCGTCGTTATTTAACACCCAAAGGGTTGATCATATTTATGAAGATCCTCATATTGAAAACTCTCGTTTCAAATTACATTACGGCGATTTGAGCGATGCTTCAAATCTCATTCGTATTGTGCAAGAAGTGCAGCCAGACGAAGTGTATAACTTGGGGGCACAATCACATGTGGCAGTTTCATTTGAAGCTCCTGAATATACTGCAGATGTTGATGCAATTGGTACACTTCGACTACTCGAAGCTATTCGTTTTCTTGGATTGGAAAAGAAAACTAAATTTTACCAAGCATCCACTTCAGAGCTTTATGGATTAGTACAGGAAGTTCCGCAAAAGGAAACAACGCCCTTTCATCCTCGTTCTCCCTATGCTGTGGCAAAAATGTACGCCTACTGGATTACCGTTAACTACCGCGAGTCCTATGGAATTTATGCGTGCAATGGAATTTTGTTTAACCATGAATCACCCCGTCGCGGTGAGACTTTTGTTACCCGCAAAATTACTCGGGGTATTTCCAATATTTCCCAAGGCCTTGAGTCTTGTTTGTACTTAGGCAACATGGATGCCCTACGCGACTGGGGTCACGCAAAAGACTATGTACGTATGCAATGGATGATGTTGCAGCAAGACACACCGGAAGATTTTGTAATCGCCACCGGCAAACAAATTTCTGTGCGTGAATTTGTGCGTATGTCTGCCGCCGAAGCAGGCATTACTTTGGAGTTCAACGGCGAAGGTGTTAACGAAATTGCTACCGTCACAGCCATTACTGGCGACAACGCACCTTCCGTAAAAGTAGGCGATGTAATTGTACGTGTAGACCCGCGTTATTTCCGCCCTGCAGAGGTAGAGACTCTATTGGGTGACCCAAGTAAAGCGAAAGCGAAACTGGGCTGGGTTCCAGAAATTCCCGTGGAAGAAATGTGCGCAGAAATGATGGAGCACGATTTAAGCAAAGCCAAACAGCATGCCTTGCTTAAACATCACGGTTACGACGTTGCAGTTTCCAAGGAATAAAAGAACATATCTGATCAGTCAGCATTTATTGGATATAACGCATAGGATGACTGACTTTTAAATGAATTTGAAAAGAGAAACGTGAGCAATGAAAAAAATATTTATAGCAGGTCACCGTGGCATGGTAGGTTCTTCCATTGTGAGACAACTGAAGAGTCTGCCAGATGCTGGTGACATTATTACTCGTACCCATGCAGAACTTGACCTTAGCAATCAAGCTACGGTGAAAGAGTTTTTTGCTGCAGCTCAAATAGATGAAGTCTATTTAGCAGCAGCAAAAGTGGGCGGGATACACGCAAATAATACTTACCCCGCCGACTTTATTTATGAAAACTTGATGATTGAATGTAATATTATTCACAGTGCATTTGTTAGCGGTGTAAAAAAATTATTGTTTTTAGGCTCATCCTGTATTTATCCAAAATTTGCAACGCAGCCAATGCAAGAGAATGCGTTGCTAACAGGTATTCTTGAATCAACTAATGAACCTTATGCAATAGCAAAGATTGCCGGAATTAAATTGTGTGAGTCATACAATCGACAACATGGCGTAGATTATCGTTCTGTAATGCCAACCAATCTCTATGGCCCAAATGATAATTTCCATCCGGAAAATTCACATGTTATACCAGCGCTAATTCGACGTATCCACGAAGCTAAACTTGATAATTCACCTGAAGTAGTGGTCTGGGGAAGCGGTAAACCTATGCGCGAGTTTCTCCATGTAGACGATATGGCAGCCGCTTCTGTATATGTGATGAATTTATCCAAAGATATCTATATCAGCCAGACGGAACCTATGTTAAGTCACATTAATGTGGGCACTGGCATTGACTGTACAATTCGTGAACTAGCAGAGACTATTGCAAAGGTTGTTGGCTATAATGGCCGGATTACTTTTGACGCGTCCAAACCTGATGGCACACCGAGAAAGCTGATGGATGTTTCAAGATTAGCTCGACTAGGCTGGAAGTACCAAATAGGGCTTGAAGATGGATTGCATAGTGCATATACCTGGTTTATTAACAATCAAAATAGCTTTCGCTCATAGGGGTGTGACATGTCTAACAGCAAATTAATGCAAACTATTAAAAATTTTGTATCTGACATTGATTATTTTGAACGTATGGTAGTTGCGGAATCCAAAACATTAAAAGCCGACCTCAAAAGCAAAATCGATAAATCCGTTGATCCTTATGGTCACTTGGATATTGTTTCTGACCATCTGATTGAAGCTCTGGCCGCTTTGACAGTTCGTGTAAAGCTGATAGAAACAAGCATTACAACTCAAAAAGAGTTAATAACCAAAGACATCGCTCAAGTTAGTCCAAGACATAACATGAAGTTCGTTGATGAGTTGCTCATCACAGCCGATCTCTTTTGTAAGCAACAGAATTTTTATGGTGAAGAAAAGACCGAGAACGGACTTTTCTATTCCTGGACTGGCCCGTCGCCAATCAATGCATTTGAGCTACCGATAACTCGTCATAAAGAAAAATTCGGTCAGTTTCGGTTTATTTCAATTGTTGATGATGATTTGTTGAAGGATATATCGATTAAAGTTGATGGACAAACTGTCGACTTTAAGCGTGGCTTCGATCAGGATCAACATGTTATTGAATTCAAAATTCCATCTTCCAAAGTTGAGAAAATAACTTCCTTAAGTTTGGTGTTAGCACGAACAGTTTCTCCAAAGGAAAATGGAAAGGGACAAGACGCTCGTCGGCTTGGTGTAGCACTATCTGGCATTTCTGTTTCTAAAAAGAAAATTATCTAGTTGCCTAAACCAAGGCTTTAACCTATTGGTGCAGTTAAAATTATGCGCAATATAATTGTTCACTACCATATTTTTAAAAATGCCGGAACCAGCATTGACGAAATACTGCGCAGCTCTTTTGGTTCAAGCTGGCAAAATATTGACAAAATTCCTACTCCCGGCGTAAAAATTCTACCTGTCGAATTGCAATCCGTCCTGGAAAGTAATCCGCATCTTAAAGCGCTTTCTTCACACGATGCTTGTTTACCGGTACCGGTAGGGAACTTTACTATTTTCCCCATTTTTTTTATTCGGCACCCTATCATTCGTGCGCGCTCTGCCTGGAAATTTGAATGGCAAATTCAACTTGGATTGGAAAATCCTAAAATAACATTTGCCGAATATATAGAATCCCGTATCAGTAAAAAAGAAACAGGAGTTTTTTCAAATTTTCAGACATACAAGTTGTCTAACCAAATTTACCAGCCATTGGATATCCCTCGACGCCAGATTACTCCACAAGAAACACTCCAAATTGCGCACACAACTATAGACTCCAGCCCATTTTTTGGAATTGTAGAACGCATGCAAACTTCACTTGAGCGTATGCACTACTATTTAAAAATGGCTTTCCCCGAGATAAAAGTGATTAATCGAAGACATAACGCTTCGACGACAGAAGATATCAACCTTGAAAATGCCCTACAAAATATTCGAAATGACATTGGTCAAGATTTGTTTGCAGAATTAGAGTCCCGAAATCAACTTGATATATCATTATATCAATATGCGACTGACCGCTTTTACTCTGTAGTACCCGACAAGTTATAGGGATATATCTATATGTCATCCAACGAAACTCGTTCAACTAGTGACAAAGCAGAGCAACTCAATCTTCAGCTAACGCAAACCTATCTCAATATATATCACTTGAATCGATCAGGATTGGGGAAAACATTACAGGTTGTAAATTATATATATAAGCTGGTTACGCTTAGACCGCACAGAACAACTTCTTATACAACATTAGTTAACCAAGCTAATGAATTTATTGCCACGCATAAAATTGATACTGGCAAACCCAAAAGACAAGTTGGTCGTTTGGGTATGACGCTGCAAATACTAAAATTTGTTATTGCCAATCCCTATACCACTCTTCAGCAGGCCAACATCTTTCGTATTAAGCGAGTATTGACGCGTTTGATCTTTGGTGATGCAGCACAAACCGCCAGTTGGGTTGGTGAGCGATTTCCTGCAGCGGAATCCGGGCGTTTAGAAGTTAAGTTGTTTAATGTAGATGAGAATGCTGAGCAATTGTGCTTTGCGGTACCAAGTGTAGATGCGCCGCTGGTGTCAATTATTATTCCTGTATACAACCAGTACTGCATGACGGTGTCCTGCCTGCAAAGTTTAGTAGCGCATACGCAAGGAATTGAATACGAAGTTATTATTGCGGATGACTGCTCTAGCGATTTGACTACCAGTATTTCCGAACGTATTACAGGGGTTAGCGTTGTTAAAACGCCAGGCAACCAAGGGTTTCTGAAAAACTGTAATCTTGCAGCAACCACTGCCAAGGGCAAATATATTTTGTTGTTAAACAACGACACCAATGTACAGCCACAATGGCTAGATCACTTGTTGCAAACCATTGCTATTGATGGAATAGGTTTGGTTGGGCCCAAGTTGTTATTTGCTGACGGTGTTCTCCAAGAGGCTGGGGGTATAGTCTGGCAAGATGCTAGCGGTTGGAATTTTGGTCGTGGACAAGATCCAATGGCACCAGAATTCAATTATACGCGTGAAACTGATTATATTTCTGGTGCTTGTGTTTTGTTGGAAAGATCATTGTGGAAGCAATTGGGTGGATTTGATGAACGTTTTTGTCCTGCATATTATGAAGATACGGATCTTGCCTTTGCTATTCGCGAATTAGGGCTAAAAGTAATTTATGAGCCCAAGTCTGTTGTTGTACATTTTGAAGGAGTTTCCAACGGAACCGATTTAAATAATGGTATAAAACAACATCAAGTTAAAAACCGTCGGATTTTTCTAGAAAAATGGAAACAAACACTTGATTCAGCACACTTTCCAAATGGCCAAAGTTTGTTTTATGCACGCGATAAATCGCGCAACAAAAAAACCATTGTTTTCATCGATCACTATGTGCCTTTTTTTGATAAGGATGCAGGCTCCAGATCAACTTTCATGTATGTCAAGGCAATGGCAAGCCTCGGCTACAACGTAAAATTTTTAGGTGCCAATTTTTTCCCGCATCAACCTTATACGCAGATATTACAAAATTTAGGTGTGGAAGTTTTATATGGTGACAGGTTTGCTCGTAATTGGAACAAATGGTTTAAGGATAATGCTCAATATATCGATACAATCTATTTACATAGACCACATATCACAGAAGATTTTATCGATCAGTTAATGCAACTAAAACCGAAACCAAAATTAGTCTATTTTGGGCATGATCTACATTATCTGCGTGCGCGACGTCAGTTTGAAATTACCAAAGATCCTGCTCTTAAAAAAGAAAGCGAAGATTGGTATGAGAGAGAAATGACTATTTATGATCAAGTTGACTTAGTGCTTTATCCATCTGATGAGGAAGTTTCTGAATTACAGCAGAAAAAACCTGGGATCAATGTAAAACAGTTACCTCTTTATCAATTGACGTCACCAATGCCTTACAATCAAGACCATCGAAGTGGTATTTTGTTTGTTGGTGGTTTTAATCATACACCTAATGTCGATGGCCTCTTGTGGTTTGTACGCAAGGTGTTTCCTTTGATTTCTGTAGAGGCCAATTTTCATATTGTAGGCTCGTCTGCACCTCAAGAGATTCTTGAGTTGGCAAGCGATAGAATCATTGTTCATGGCTATATTTCTGATGGCGAACTTACCTCGCTCTACCAAAAATGTCGGCTTGCAGTTGTGCCACTTAGATACGGTGCTGGGGTAAAGGGAAAAGTATTGGAAGCCATGCAAGCAGGGATTCCTTTGGTAACTACATCAATTGGAGCAGAAGGCATTCCGGAAGCAGATTCAATGTTTTCTATCGCGGATGAAGAAAAATTATTCGCCGGTGCAATTGACCAACTCTACAACGATGAATCTTTCGGTTGTTCTCAAGTTCTTAAATACCAAAACGTCATTGAAAAATATTTCAGTGAGGCGAAAATAAACGTATTTATTAAACAACATTTTTTTGATGTGGTAGAAGAGTTATGAGATATCTGATAACACATGGTCATATATTTAAAAATGCTGGTTCAACATTTGATGATTCGCTACAGAATGCCTTTGCAGAAGCATTTTATGATCACCGTGATGATGCTGCGATGCTCAGTGGTGGGGCAAAATACCTAAATAAGCTAATTCTTTCCCGGCCTGATTTGCTTGCATTATCCAGTCATCATCTATGCAATCCACTACCAATTAGCGATGAATATGTTTGTCTGCCTGTCTATTTTATTCGTCACCCGATTGAAAGAATCTTATCTGTATATTCATTTGAACGTAAACAAAATGCGGATACTCCCGGCGCTATTGCTGCTGCAAAATATAGTTTGCTTGATTACATAAAATGGCGATTTGATAGTCAACGGCATTTAGTGATTAGTAATTATCAGGTTGCCTATATTGGAGCACAGCATCAAATAACATTACAAAAACCTGCTGGACTAAAAGAGCTGAAAGCTTGTATTGCAAAACATCAACAGGAGAACTGTTTTTTTGGAGTTGTAGATGAATTTGGAAAAAGTTTTAGTAAATTCCGCAGTTATGTAAAAGAGTATTTCCCCGATATTGAATTTAATTACAAAATACAAAATGTTACATCCGCTGACAGCTATGGAGATAAACTAGTTAATGCAACAAGGCAGCTTGAGCCCGTACTAGACTTATTGTATTCGATGAATACTTATGATCTGGCTCTATATGATTATATTAAAGCATTGTATTCTATTGACGATACCCCCTCTGTGGGACCGGTTATCGAACCAGATGTGTCTCAACAACAAATTGACGCACTAAGTATGGAATCTATCGAAATTACGAATGAAAATTTAGAAAGTTCTGTCTCACGTGAAATTGGTAAGCCTAAGGAAATACTAACGAATCTACCAGGTGCATCGAAGTGACAAATATTAAAAGTCCATATTATAATCTTGATCACGATGCCAAGTCTTCAGTTGTTTGGCACCAGACAGTAATTACAAAAGCGATGAGAGCTTCAAACAAAATGCAAAAGCCTGTTTGCATTTGGTTAACCGGATTAAGTGGTTCAGGAAAATCAACCATTGCAAATGCTTTAGAGCAACACTTACATCAACAAAATTTTCATACCATGTTATTGGACGGCGATAATGTGCGGCATGGATTGTGTAAAGACCTCAGTATGTCCAACGACGATCGTACGGAAAATATTCGTCGAGTTGCACAAGTTGCAAAATTAATGACAGATGCAGGCCTGATTGTCATCACCGCATTTATTTCACCTTTTATTCTTGATCGAAAAATTGCTCGGGATCTATTTGGCCCCGGAGAATTTATTGAGGTCTTCATTAATACATCTTTAGACATTTGCAAAAGTAGAGACCCCAAAGGTCTCTATGAAAAAGCAATCAAAGGCGACCTGAAAGATTTCACAGGTATTAGTTCTCCATACGAAGCACCGCTTAATCCAGAAATTAATTTAAACTGCGGGAATTGCAATCCTGACGAATCGCTAAAGAATTTATTTTTGCAGTTAACTCCCTATATTAAACATGAATCATAGTGAAGGTCGGTGATATGTCAGATGGCATGGAAAACTATTCAGTTCCTGAAATATCGGTCGTAATACCGGTATTTAAAGCAGAATCGTGTTTGCATGAGCTCTATACGCGCCTAAAAAATTCGCTTGAACCTATTTCATCTAATTTTGAAATTGTTTTGATAGAAGACTGCGGGGGTGATAATTCCTGGAATATAATTTCAGAAATCGCCAAATTTGATCCTCGTGTCAAAGGTATTCAATTTAGTCGTAATTTTGGGCAGCACTACGGCATTAGTGCAGGTTTGGATTATTGCCATGGTAAGTGGGTCGTTGTAATGGACTGCGACCTGCAGGATAGGCCTGAAGAAATTCCGCGACTCTATCAAAAAGCACAAGAAGGTTATGATGTTGTTTTGGCGCGTCGAGGTCGGCGACAGGATAGTTTTTCCAAGCGGTTGGGTTCCTGGATGTATTACAAAGTTTTCAGTTATCTGGCGGATATCAAATACGACGGTGAAGTTGGCAATTTTCGAATTATGTCAAGATTAGTCGTCGAGAATTTTAAACGCATGGGTGAGCAACTTAGATTTCTGGGTGGTTTAGTCCAATGGATGGGATTTCCAACAACTAGTATTGATGTTGAGCATTCAGAGCGGTTTGAAGGTAAGTCCACCTATACTTTTTCCAAACTTTGGAAGCTTGCAACTGAAACTATTATTGCGCACTCAGATAAACCTCTCAGAATTGCAGTGCGATTCGGTTTTACCATGGCAACAATTTCATTTTTTTATGGGTTTTATATTATTTGGCGTTCCTTTATCTTTGGTTCGCCTATTGCTGGCTGGAGTAGTCTAATTGTGTCGTTATATTTTATTGGGGGTATTATCATAGCAATTCTTGGCATCCTCGGGATTTACATAGGTAAAACCTTTGATGAAGCTAAAAAGCGTCCCCTTTATATTGTTCGCAAAACTACTTTTTAATTTCACAACAGGTTGAAATTACTATGGCCTATTTAAGTGTAGAAACTTTACTGAAAATGAATTTCAAACATTTAGGAAAAAATGTCAAGATTAGTGATAAGGCATCTATTTACGATCCCGAGCTTATTGAGATTGGAGATTTTTCACGAATAGATGATTTTTGTGTAATTTCAGGAAAGGTCAAACTAGGAAGAAATGTATGCATTGCAGTTCATTGTAATGTTGCCGGTGGCGAAAAAGGAGTTCGGCTAGATGACTTTTCTACGCTCGCCTATGGTTGTCATGTCTTCAGCCAATCAGATGATTATTCTGGGGAAACACTGACCAACCCTACAATACCCACGAAATATAAAAAAGAAATCAAATTATCTGTGCACTTGAAACGACACGTAATTGTTGGAGCTTGTTCAGTAATTCTTCCTGGTGTTGTGGTCGAGGAAGGAACATCTATTGGCGCTATGAGTTTGATTACGAAATCAACAGAATCTTGGTCAATCTATATTGGAATTCCCGCAAAAAAATTAAGAGCAAGAAAAAGAGATCTTTTGGAACTTGAAAAACAATTTCTTTCTGCACCTATCCAATAACATGCGAATATGGCTACTAACAAAAAAATATTAAATGTATCCAATATTGGCCATCACTTAAAACATATTGTTGTTTATGGGATTGTAGGGCTGATACTAAACTTTTTGCTCTATTGTATCTATTTGCTACTTTGCTACTTTGTTGATTCCAAACTATCTATGACGTTGGTTTATGGTATTGGAGTTGTAATTGGATATTTCAGTCATAAAAAAATCACTTTTGAATATCAAGGTGATTATATGAAAACTATGTGGCGATTTTTGCTGGCCCATGGTACAGGTTACATAATCAATTTAACGTCACTTTATCTTTTTGTTAATCTGGCTGGCTACCGTCACGAAGTTGTTCAGGCTATTACTATCTTGGTCATCGCACTCTACCTATTCATTGTTTTTAAATTTTGGGTTTTTTCAGGGATTAACAAATATGCAGGCAATTAACATTCCATTTAACAAGCCATATATGACCGGAAGGGAACTCTGGTATATAGCGCAAGCTCATGCCAATGGTCATCTTGCAGGAGATGGTCAATTCACGAAAAAATGTCATAGCTGGTTAGAAGAACACTGCCAAACCAAGAAGGCGTTATTAACACATTCTTGTACAGCTGCGCTTGAGATCGCAGCAATGTTAATTAATATCCAGCCTGGCGATGAAATAATTATGCCCTCCTATACCTTTGTTTCAACTGCTAATGCATTTGCATTGCGAGGAGGTGTTCCAGTATTTGTGGATATTCGTCAAGATACCTTAAACATCAATGAACAGTTAATTGAAGCTGCAATCACCTCAAAAACAGTTGCCATTGTTCCTGTCCACTATGCAGGTGTGCCATGTGATATGGATACCATAATGCAGATCGCCAACCGCCATGATCTCTGGGTTATTGAAGATGCTGCTCAAGGAATAATGTCGTCATTAAACAATCGACCGCTCGGGTCCATTGGTCATATTGGTTGCCTGAGTTTTCATGAGACCAAAAATATTATTTCAGGTGAGGGAGGCGCAATACTGATTAATGATCCAGCATTAATTTTACGTGCAGAGATTCTACGTGAAAAAGGAACCAATAGAAGCCAGTTTTTTCGAGGGCAAGTTGATAAATATACCTGGTGCGATTTGGGATCAAGTTATTTGCCAGGGGAACTTATCGCAGCATTTCTATGGGCACAGATGGAAGCCGCAGATGAAATTAACAAAAAACGCCTAGAAATATGGAATAGATATCATATTGAATTTGAGCAACTCGAACAGGATCAAATGCTGCGTCGAGCTATATTGATGCCAAATTCATCGCATAATGCTCACATGTACTATTTACTCTTGAATTCTTTAAAAGATAGAAGTGATTTCATTGAATATCTAAAATCGAAAAATATTTTCAGTGTGTTTCATTACGTACCTCTTCACAGTGCTCCTGCCGGTTTAATCTACGGGCGAAGTCATGGAGATTTATCGGTTACTAATTCACATTCTGACCGTTTAGTAAGAATTCCGCTGTGGATAGGTGTTGAAGAACATCAAGCCTACATAATAGATACGATTAAAAGCTTTTTTAAAGGACACTGAAAATGTCAATTTTCTATCCGTCAATGCCAAGAATAAAAGTACAAACATTCACTTTACTAGCAATCGTCATTTGTCTTTTAAATGCGTTCTATTTTATGTGCTCAAGTGCAATACCCATTATTCAAGCTGATGCTTGGTATTTTCTAGATGTTGACGTCTTAAAATGGGCTAATGAAGGATTTCATTGGGACGATTTATTTGTAAAGAGAGGGTTGATTGATCATGCGCAACCAATGAATAAATTCTTTCTCTATTTAAATTATCGACTCTTCAATCTAGACTTTCGATTTGAATCATTTTTAGGCTTTCTCGGCCTTGTATTAATAACTCTATTTTTTATCATTAAATTTTTCCAACATATTAGAAATAATAATTCATATTTTTTCTCCAGCCTAATATTTCTAATGGCCATATTCACACTATCTTCATTAAATGCAACCGGGCTTTACAGCTGGACCTTGGTTACATTTCAATTTTTACCACTTTTTATAGCTATTGTTACCGCATGGTATGCTTGGAAAATGGTTTTACATAATCAACTATTTCTAGCATTACCATTTTCACTAATTGCGTTTATTATCGTTGGTGACACCGCCGCAATAATTTTATGGGTTAGTATTTCCATTGCAATACTATTATTAAATTTCAGATCTGATGGCTTGGTATTGCGCAGAGTAATTTTTTGGATCTGCGGCAGTGGAATATATGTCGGAATTTATTTTTTGATATTGAATTTCAATTTCCTGTCTGCGGATTCTACGTCAGCGTCTGCTAAATCACTAAATCTTCTAGACCTGAATTTTTATCTTGAATCTATTAGAATAATTTTCTCATCAACTCTCATGCAAGGTCTTCATCTGGAAGTATTTGGCGAAAATGCCAAGCTAGTTTCATGGGTTGTTGCAGTTCCAGTATTCTATTTTTATGTAATGCATTTTCTACAGCTTTTATTCATCAGTAAGCCCAAAAACGATATAGATTTCCTAATCACTTTCATTTTGACCTATGCCACAATTTCTATTGTTGCAATCATATTCGGTCGCGTTCCAGAATTCGGAGTTGACTATTTAAATCAACCTCGATACGTATTGGTGTATCAACTAATTCCTTTCGCATTATTTTTAAAGTGGTCCTTTGCTACTCAGCCCAGTGAAATCTTCAGGCGCAGACTCACTACAGGCGCGTTTGTAGTCTTTTTTGCTGCTTTCGTCATGGTGCAAGTTATATATAGTGTAAAAGCTCATAAATCCACTCGCTGGATTTCACAGTGGGTCAGCAATCAGGTAGTTGCCATAAGCAATTACACAAATGACCCATCAATTCCAAGCGGAAATTGTACCCCTCACTCAAAACCTATTTGCAATTTACCAGTAAATAAACGAAACGAATTACTGTCATTGATGATCAATCGTCAGCTGAACTTGTTTAATCCCAATTTTCAGTGGAGATATAGAGTCTTCCCATCAATTAAAACAGAAAATCTCAATGTCATCGCATGGGGGCCACAAATATTGTCGCCTAGCTTACAAAGCAAAGGGATTTGGATTAAGTTATTTCAACCTATTCAAAATGAAGCATCGATTAAAATTAGACTTGGAGAAATAGCTATTAAAAAAATGTATTTCTTAGGGAATGTAATTACCTTCGATATTCCAGATTCTGTTAAAAATACCCGAGGCGAATATGATTTACGCTTAAGTATTGATGACTGGAAGAACGAAAAATATATTGGAAAATTAAACATTACGAAATGAGTCTACATCCTGATGTCAACAGTAAATCCAAGAGGAAATATGAATGTAGTGGTCGTAGGTAACTGCCAGTCCAGACCCATTGCATCTATTCTTCAAAAGGTAGATTTAAATATTAATGTCACGATTGTAGCAGTGGTTCATCTCTTAAAATCTGATCAATACGGTGAATACATTAATCATTTTCAGGATGCAGATTTCATTATCACTCAACTTTTAGCTGACAACTACCCCTGTGACTTTGTTAGAACAAAATATCTAAAGGAAAAATTTGGAGCCAAAGTAATTACAATTGTCAATTTGTACTATTCTGGATATCACCCTGACTGGCTCTATATAAAACTACCAAGTATTGGAATGATAAAGGGACCTATTGGTGATTATCATAATAAAACGATTTTCAAATGTTGGCAGAATAATCAGTCTTCCAAGTTGGCGAGTGAGCTTATTGAAGACTACGAATACAATACTCTGTATGCTAAAGATCGAGTTCAATCGCTTTTGGAACTGAAAACTAGAGAAGCAAATGTAGATATAAAAATCACAGACTTTATTGAAAAACATCAACTCGAATACCAGCTTTTCTTTACATTTAATCATCCTATACAACGATTGATATTTGAATATGTCTCCAGGATTTTGACATATATGAATTTAAAGGCCCACAAGCCAGATTCGATAATGGCCAATGAACCTCTTGGGATGTTTAGGCCAATGGTCAACCCCATTTCTCGAACCATGCAACATTGCGAAACATTACATCAAGGAGTGAGGTTTCCTGCACTTGTTGGGCAACCACAGATTGTAACTCGATATTCATCTAGGGAAGTTGCCGATATTTTTTATACTATCTATGATCAGCACGCAGAAAGCGCTCTACACCTTGAAATTTCTTAGAAGATCTAACTCATGAAAGGGTCGATAGCTGAACTTGGTTATTTAACAAAAGACAACTTTCTAGCTCTCAGAATTCTTGCTGCAGTGCTGGTTATCTATGGCCACAGTTTCGCAGTAACGCAACCCAATGGCGAAATTGATTTGTTGTTAAAATTAAATTGGGGGCGCTACAGCGGTGACTTCGCCGTTGCCATTTTTTTTGTCATCAGTGGTTTCATGGTAACTGGAAGCTATCTAAGAAGAGATAATTTTATTGGCTTCATTCAGGCGAGATTACTTAGAATTGTGCCTGCATACCTGGTTGTAATTATAGGATCTGTAATTTTTATTGGGCCGTCTGTAACAACTCTAACGCTTCGAGAATACTATTCTTCACCAGAAACTATCGCATATTTTATTCAAAACATCACTTTTTGGTCAGATCTGTCGTGGCTTTTACCAGGAGTATTCGAAGGACAGCCATATGTTGTTGTAAACGGATCACTGTGGACTATACCAGCAGAATTTAGAATGTATATTGTTGTTGGCGTTCTAGGCGTCATGGGGTTGCTGGCACGACGATATGTTGCGACACCAATACTAGTAATAGCTTTCGTGTTTTCTATTTACGATCCTACTTTGTTTTCCAAGAATGTAGATGCAGTCAGAATTGGTGGATATTTTTGTCTGGGAATAATTGCACAACTCTATAAAAACGAAATTGCCATTCGGCATGAATTCATGTTGTTGTTGATTGTTCTATGTTTTTTTTCTCGGCATTCTATTTTCTATTTCTATATTCTTGCATCAACTATTGCGTACTTTTGCTTCTGGTTTGCATTCAAATTAGGTCACATTGATATCGAAAAATTTGGAGATCCTTCCTACGGAATTTACCTATGGGGATGGCCTATGCAACAACTTATTGTTAATTCAGTACCAACAGTAACTCCCTATATCAACGCTGCTATAGCCATACCAGCAGCAATGCTTCTTGGTTACATATCTTGGCACCTAATAGAAGCAAAATTTCTATCCTTTAAGAAGTCCGTAAAAGTTGAGACCGTTACATGAGAAAAACCTCATACCTTAAACATATTGATGGACTTAGAGCCTTAGCAGTTTTGAGTGTCTTACTATTTCATTTTGACGTTTTAGGTGCTTCTGGAGGATTTGTAGGGGTTGATATCTTTTTTGTTATCAGCGGTTTTCTTATAACGAGATTGATTACTGGTGAAATAGAGGAAACAGGAAAATTTGATTTTGCAAATTTCTACTTTCGAAGAATACGAAGACTATTTCCAGCTCTCATTCTGGTTCTTCTTGCTTCTTCTGTTGTAGTCATTGTACTTTTCACACCCGAGACATTATTCGAATTTGGCGGATCGTTAGCAGCAGCGGCCACATCTACTTCAAATATTTGGTTTTGGAATGAAAGTGGATATTTTGAATCGCCCGCACAACTAAAACCACTATTGCACACTTGGTCACTAAGTGTAGAAGAGCAATTCTATCTAATTTGGCCCATCACGCTATTCACTATTTCGATCTTCAAATCTTCAATAGTCAGAATAGGATTAGTCATCTGCATTGGCGCAATCAGCTTTCTACTTAACTATATATTGATTCACTCAGCTAGCGTCAACTACTCAAAAACCATTTTCTTTCTGGCGCCTTTTCGAGTATTTGAATTTACTATTGGCGCACTTGGAGTTTTTTTAATTGATAAAAATTTCATCCGCTTTAGGTTTACCCAGGAATTATTGGGAATTTTGGGGATTAGCCTCTGTATTCTAAGTATTGTCACCGAGGATAAACACTCCAATTTTCCATACGTTTATGCCTTACCCTCCTGTATTGGTGCGTTACTGATAATTATGGCGGAAAATAGCTATTTAATAAGAAGGTTACTATCAAATAAACTGGTAGTATCTATCGGATTGATTAGCTACTCGCTCTATCTTGTTCATTGGCCGATTTTAGTTTTTGCAAAGTATATTTTCTTGGATGTTTCATCGACGATTAGTATATTAACAATGTTCGGATTATCGTTATTGCTCTCTATTCTGCTTTACAAATTCGTTGAGTGTCCGTTTAGAAATCCCCGCAGTACTGTTATCAAATCACGTGTTCATTTGATTTCTATTTCTCTGTTAGTCCTTATTTTTATCCTTGGGCTATCTATGCGTTTTTCGGATGGGTGGAACTGGAGAAATCTGAAATCTGATGAGTTTGATAGTACTGATTCCGAACATATTGGTGAAATGCTGACTATCGATCAAATCAACCAAGGGAAATCCAGACGATATAAAGATCTTCAAAGTGCATGCACCATACTGACTTTAGATGATACCAGGCGATGTCACATGAATAGGCCTGTTCAAATCCTGGTGTTCGGAAATTCTCATGAACCTGACGGATTTAACATGTTAATGCGCCTTTACGAAAACAATTCGTCTGTTAACCTCATAAATTTTGGAACAACCAACAACTGTGATATCGAAATTGGTAGTAATTTTTTCTCCTCAAAAACGGATAATCTGGATTGCAAGAAAAGATTCTCTATATTAGGTCAAAAAGAATTTGCACTAAAAATTACACATATATTCCATAATACTCATCATGGATTCGAATATTTTGCAAAAGGTATGTGGGAATTAATGAGGATTATCCAACAAAATAATCCAGATATTCATGTAATATCTACCGGGAGCTATATTGCGACGACCATGGAATGCGCAACCTTAAAGAATAAATTTGGAAGTTATGACGCATGCAAGTCTAAAGATGTGGTCGACTACTTCAATCCAAATGAAAAAATAAACTCAAAAATTCCGGAAACAAAAACACTTCAATACTTATATATTAATAAGTATTCATTGCTTTGCGAGAAAAATCTACTGGATTCGTGCATTACTCATGTTGGGAATATTCCTATGTTCTATGACCAACATCATTTATCCTACGAATTTGCTAGATATTTGGGAGAGTTAATAGGAAGAAACTACAGACAGGAATTAATCGATGCAGGGCTTCCTGATCCGATTAAAGATCTATAGTCTGCATATTCCTAACTAAAACGGGTCCACATATGAACTATCAGAAAGTAATTGAAATTGCTAAATTGGCAGGTGAAAAGATAGTTGAAATTTATAATTCTGATTTTGCTATTTATCAAAAGTCTGATATGAGTCCGCTTACCGAAGCAGATGTCGCAGCCCACAACACTATCACAAGCGAACTTAAAAAGCTACATCCGGTTATTCCGATTATCAGCGAAGAGGGTAATCAAATAGATTGGACAGAAAGACGATCTTGGGATGAGTATTGGTTAGTAGATCCACTGGATGGAACCAAAGAATTTCTAAATAGAAATGGTGAATTTACTGTAAATATTGCTCATATCCAAAATGGTAAACCAGTATGGGGAGTTGTTTATGTTCCTGTATCTAAAGTACTTTACTTTGGTGGAGCGAAAACTGGGTCTTCAAAAATTTCTGATGGGATTCTACATAAGATTCAAGTTTCTGCTATGAAGTCTAACAACAGGGAATGGATTTTAGTTGGTAGTCGCTCTCACAACTCAAAGGAGTTTGTAAAATTCGCCAATAAATTCGAACAACCAGAAATAATTAGTATGGGAAGTTCTCTTAAAATTTGTATGGTCGCTGAGGGACTCGCAGACCTTTATCCTCGCTTTGGTCTGACCAGTGAGTGGGATACAGCGGCAGCACATGCAATTTTACAGGGAGCTGGTGGAATACTAATAGAAATAAATTCCTCGCTGCCAGTTGAATATAACAAAAAAAACAGCCTATTAAACCCGTTCTTTATTGCTGCCAACGGCGCATCAAAAATTTGGGCTGAGTAGCTATATTTTTTTTAGGTATTGCAGCGAACCTTTCTCGGCCTTTGGTGCACATTATTCTATTTATACTTAGTCAAATACGAGCTTGGTTTTCTTCTTAAAAAGTTATTTGACCGAGGCTAGCATCACATCTTTCTGATAATACGATTTGATCTTCATCAATACCTAATCGCCAGGCTAAACCTTTAATGCCTATCGCATAAAACTGATGTTCATTATTTATACAGATGACTAATGGAGTGGTGATTTGTCGTGACTGTAACGAGGCAAGCTGAGTTTCTGCCCAATAGGCTCTACCGATTAAACCCGGATAATCTAGCATTCTACTTCCTTGAATAGATACAAATGATGCAATCGCGAAGACTAACAATCCTATATAAGTACGATTGGCAATTGTAAGACTTCTTGCTACTCCAATAATTGGCAAAATAATAGCAATAGCAGCGTAGTACTCATAACTTTGATGTGATAATAAAAAGTAAGGTGCATAGCCAAAAAATATAAATCCCAATATTGCGAGCAGCTGAAATTTCGATAGAAATTTTCTTGCGCCATCGAAAACAAAATATAGAAATGTGATCATGAGTATTACAATAGGAGTCAGCCAAACAAGAGCAGTTATGACTTGCCCTATTAAGATCAATCGTATTGCCTCTCTAGGGATATTCAGCATCCATGCTACCAGCGCTACTGAATTTTGAATTATATTGACACCAAATTTTATTTCGTAAGAATTATCACGATGATGCGTCAATTGATTAAAAAAATAAAACCAAATAACGCATGTGATAATACAAACCCCGCAAGTGAGTAACTGTTCCGAATTCAATTTCTTGTTGGTAAATAAACTAATGCACAGCATTAATGCCGGTAACAAAATCGCAGATTCCTTACAAAACAGCGCTAGTATTTGCAGAAATGGCATTAATAAATAGAGAATGAATTTACTACTCTTGCCATTGATAATTGAGACCCAAAAAATTAACGGCAGACAAATGAAGATAACAAGAATAGAGCTGTTGATTGCTGACACCCAGTGCAATACCAAATAATGGACGGCGCTAAAACTGTATAAAGCCGCTGCAACTAACGAGATGGTTTTTGAATTATTCCAGTTCAGTGTATTTGAAATCTTCAGCGCGAGCAGATAAACAAAAATTACGGAAATGAACCACAGCAAAAGACTAAAGGCATGAGCGACAATCGAATTTCCATGTAAGTATGTTTCTATAATACGCCATGGGACATCCATGCTTAGAGGGCGCCAAAACCCCGTTTCTGACTCCGAGTAAAATGGTAACATCCATGAAAGGTTATTCAATCGTGCATGTTTGGCTTGTTGTAGAAAAAAATAATCATCTCCCCAGAGTGGAATAAATATCGCGGGAACCCATGTCACCATAGTGAAAATGATGAAACCCCAAACTATATAGGCAACTCGAATTGGTTGCGTAGTATTCCAGAAAATCATCGATTAAATTTGTAGCGCAAAAAGGAGCTTAGGAACATCATGATATGACGAATACCTTTCTTTGAACTATAGCCGCCATAATGAATTATTTTTATAGATCTAAAATATACTAAATTTGAGAATGCTTTTATTTTTTGAGACAAATCAAAATCCTCAAAATACATAAAATAACTCTCAGAAAAGCCACCTGCTTGCATTAGAATTTTTGATCTTGTTAACATAAAACAACCGCTAGCAAGCTCTATTTCAAATTCATTTTCAGAGAGAATCTTATCTTTATACGCATAGATATCCAGTGGTTTTTTGAACCAGTTATTCAGACGGGAATTGTCTAATGCTCTCAAAAATAAAACTAAAAATGTAGGAGCGCGTTTAGCGAGATACTCTATTTCTCCATGTTGATTAGTAGCAGAAGGCGCAACCAAACCAACATTAGAATGATTTTGTAAATAATCAATACCAATTGAGAGTGTATCTACAGCCTGTATGACATCAGGGTTTAGAATTAGGTGGTAATCCGACGAGATCTCTTTAATGGCTAAATTATTACCACGACCATATCCAATATTGCCGTGACCATTATGAACTATCAGATCGTCGAACTTTTCTTTAAATGGACTAACTACTTGAATGAAAATATTTTCGTTATCTGGATTATTGTTAATGACATGTAGTATACAGCCATCCAGCTTTCTTTCAGCTTTTGCATGCAATACTGCAGTGTGGAGTGAGTCCAGCGTGTTGCGAAAGATTTCAGGTTGGGTATCGTAATAAACACAAGAAACGCTAAGTATTGGAATTGCTTCTTGCATTAAATCCGCCTTTCTAGTTTTTTGTCGTTACTCACTAATACTAACTTTTTGGCTTCTCTCTGTTGGTATACATATATCGCATCTGTAATTGGATGTGCAGATTGATAGCCTATATCTGCGTTAATAATTAAAGAACACAATTCCTCATGTCTATAATTATCACAACAATGAACAATATTTAATATTAATTCATCGAACCTTGATCTTTCCATATGGCTTTCACGTGCTCGCCAAATACGGGGATGCTCTGTGCCTTCACAATGGTTATCACATAAAAGCTCTTCATAGAGCTTTTCACCAGGGCGTAGGCCTACAAATTCAATCTCTATATCACCGTCGGGGTTGTTTTCATCCTTTATACTATGCCCCGACAAGAGTGCCATGTCTCGAACAAGATCCAGAATCTTTATGGGTTCGCCCATATCTAATACAAATAAGTCACCTGTTTTAGCTATAGCTGTTGATTGAATTACCAACTGCGCGGCTTCATTAATAGTCATAAAATACCGCACTACATCTTTGTGCGTTATGGTCACAGGGCCGCCAGATTCAATCTGCTCTTTAAATAATGGAACGACTGAACCGGATGATCCTAATACATTGCCAAATCGGACCATGCTAAAAATAGTATCTGATTCATCACAGGCCAACTGCTGTAGGGATATTTCTGCTAAACGTTTTGCAGCACCCATAATGTTAGTTGGCCGAACGGCTTTATCAGTAGAGATAAGAACAAAATTCTTTACTTTGTGCTTTATTGCCGCTTTGGCTAAGATCTGCGTACCAAGCAAATTATTTTTGATGCCTTCAACAATATTGTGCTCAACTATGGGCACATGCTTATAAGCGGCAGCATGAAATAAAGTATCGACTGCAAATTGTTTTAATACTATATCAATATGTGATTCACCATTAATTGAACCCATTAATGGAATTAACTCTACATGAGTTATTGCTTTCTCTTGCTTTAATGTCTCCAGCTCACGTTCAATTGCGTAGAGATTAAATTCACTTCGCTCAAAAAGAATTAAACGTTTGGGATTTAGGAAGAGAATTTGCCGACATAATTCTGAGCCTATAGAACCGCCAGCCCCAGTTACCATAATGGTTTTATTTTCAACGGTTTTATTTAATAGAGCGGGATCAGGTTTTACAGCTTCACGTCCTAACAGGTCGTCAATTTGAATGTCACGTAGTTCGCTGAACTCAGCTTTTCCATCCAGTATTTCTGTCATGGGCGGAATGGTTTGAACTTGGATTTGTAAAACTTCCAGTGAACGAATAATTCTAATTCTGTCCTGTCGTGAAACTGAATCCAGTGCTAATAAAATTCGACTCACTCCATGTTGACGGATGAGATGCTTAACTGAATTCGGAGAATGAACAGTTAAACCTCTAATGACACTTCCGTGAAGTTTACGATTGTTGTCTACAAAGGCAATAGGATCGAACTCTGTTGATTGTTGTAACTGTGCCGCTAGATTATGGCCTGCTTGCCCGGCCCCATAAATAATGACTTTGATATCTCCACGAGGTAGAAGCATTTGCACCAAATGACGAAATAATAGTCGCGGCATACCCACTAAAATCAATGCAACAAAGACATAGATGACGGGAACAGACCTAGGCAGGAAGGCATGAAAGAAAAAGCCAGCGGTTGCCATGGTTATACTAGAGATGAGAATACCGGTTACCATAGTCAACAACGCTTGCTGAGTAACATAACGAAGTATTGCGCGGTACAAACCTAAACGGATAAAAGTCACTAGTGATATAGCTAAAGTACTGATTAAACAAGCAATTAGTGAAGTATCTATATCGAAACTTGCGGAGCCCAGACGCAGGGCGTAGGCCAGATACGCCGCGAGTGTTAAAGCAACTCCATCATAGGTTAAGGTAATCAGCCTTTTTACTGATCTAGGGGCGTCCAGAAAACGATTGATAAATTTGATTCGCATGATTCTGATCCTTTGCTTAAGCGCTTGGATAGTCTACCAAATAAGCTATAGAGAATAGTAATCTTTTGTAGGCTTTTTGCTGTCGGGAGCCACTGAGATAGAACCTACAAAACCATTTGTCGTTGTTCTTGTTGGTCGCTATTTTCATAAAGGATCAGTGCGCCTCATCCCAATTCATTCCCACACCGACATCCACAATTAGCGGTACTTTTAATTGGGCGGCATTTGCCATGAGTTGCTTCACTTTTTGTCCGACGGAATCAACTTGTGATTGGTGAACTTCCAATACCAATTCATCATGCACTTGCATAATCATTTTTGCATCGACGGTTTTTTCATTGAGCCAAGCATGAACATTGATCATAGCCTTTTTAATGATATCGGCAGCTGTACCTTGCATAGGAGCATTAATGGCTGTGCGTTCGGCAGCCATTTGTGAGTTGCGATTTTTTGCATTGATGTCGGGTAAATAAAGCCTGCGACCAAAGATAGTTTCAACGAAGCCTTGTTCATGGGCTTGTGAGCGAACGCTATTCATGTAGCGCAATACACCTGGGTAGCGTTCAAAATATTTATCGATATAACCTTGGGCTTCTCTGCGGCCTAACTGCAATTGTTTGGCTAATCCAAATGCAGACATACCGTAAATCAATCCAAAATTAATGGCTTTGGCGCTGCGACGCATTTCTTGCGTTACACCTTCAAGGTTAACACCAAAAACTTCTGCTGCTGTTGCTCGGTGAACGTCAAGGCCTTTTTCAAAAGCAGTTAACAACCCCTCATCTTCCGACAAATGCGCCATGATGCGTAATTCAATTTGCGAATAGTCGGCGGCAATTAATTTGTAATTTTCCGGAGCAATAAAAGCTTGTCGAATGCGACGACCTTCTTCAGTCTTTACCGGAATATTTTGTAAGTTGGGGTCTTGTGATGATAAACGCCCTGTTGCTGCAACGGCTTGGTGATAACTGGTATGAATGCGTCCTGTCGTTTTGTTAATTTCTAGCGGGAGTTTATCTGTGTAAGTGGATTTCAATTTCGCTAAACCACGATATTCCATCAACACTTTTGGCAATGGATAATCCAGAGCTAATTCTTGCAGGGTTTCTTCTGCAGTTGATGGCAAGCCACCAGGTGTTTTTTTAATAACGGGTAATTTTTGCTTTTCAAATAATATTTCAGCAAGTTGTTTAGGTGAGCTTAAATTAAATTCTTCTCCAGCTATTTCATAAGCTTTTCTTTCTAGTTGAATCAGTCTTTCGCCTAGTTCGATACTGTGCTTACCTAATATTTTGGCATCGACTAATGCACCATTGCGTTCAACGCTGGAAAGCACTTCAACCAATGGCATTTCAATTTCTTGAAATACTTGTTGAAGGCCTTTGATTTTTTGCAATCGCGGATAAAAGTAGTGATGTAAACGTAAAGTGACATCTGCGTCTTCCGCTGCATAGTGTCCGGAAGATTCAATAGGCAACTGATTAAAGGTTAATTGCTTTGCTCCTTTACCGGCAATCTGTTCAAAAGTGACTGTGGTGTAATCCAAATAGTTTTTTGCCAAATCATCCATATTGTGGCGACTGCCAATAGAATTCCAAACGTAGGATTCCAACATGGTATCGAAAGCAATTCCTTTTAGTTCAATATTATAATTCAGCAAAACACTGCGATCATATTTACTGTTTTGACCAATTTTCTTAATTTTTTCACTTTCTAAAATAGGCTTTAATTCTTGCAAAACCCAGAGTAAATCCAGTTGTTCCGGTGCGCCCATATAATCGTGACCGCACGGAATATAAGCGGCAATGCCTGGCTCAATTGAAAAACTTAAACCAACAATTTTTGCATCCATAATATTTAAACTGGTTGTTTCGGTATCGAATGCGAACTGTGAAGATTGTTTGAGTCTATTCAGCCAATAGGCGAACTGAACTTTATCAAAAACAATGTCGTATTGAATTTTTTCCGGCGCGGGAATTTTACCGATAGTTTTTTCAATGTCGGTCTGTGAATCGGTAGCAAAAGTTTGATGGAGTTCGGCAATCCAGGTTTTGAATTCCAGCGCCGTAAATAATTCTGTTAGCTTGGTCAAGTTGGGCCTTGCAAAACCAATGCTGTCCAATGATAAAGGTAATTCAACGTCTGTTTTAATTGTTGCCAGTTGATAGGAGAGATAGGCTTTCTCCCGCTGATCTTGCAATTTTTCCGGCATTTTCTTTGCGCCGCGAAAATCGAGCGTGCGAATTTTTTCTAAATCAGCATAAATAGAATCGATTCCGCCAGCCCCTTGAATTAACGCAACTGCGGTTTTTTCGCCAACACCTTCAACACCTGGAATATTGTCTGATGAGTCACCCATCAGAGCCAAATAATCAATCATCAATTCCGGGCCGAAACCGTATTTTTCTGTTACGCCAACTATATCCAATTTGCTGTCGCTCATGGTGTTAATCAAAGTGACGTGTTCGGTAACCAACTGCGCCATATCTTTGTCACCCGTAGAAATAACTACATCAATTTTTTGCTCGGTGGCTTGGCGAGCGAGCGTACCTATAACATCGTCAGCCTCAACACCTTCAATAATTAACAGCGGCAAACCCATTGCAATAACTATGTCGTAAATAGGTTGTACTTGTAATCGCAAGTCGTCTGGCATGGGTGGACGATTGGCTTTGTATTCGGGGTAAATATCATCACGAAAAGTCTTTCCTTTTGCATCGAAAACTACAGCTATAGGGCTTTGTGGATAGTCTTTGGTCATACGGCGCAGCATGCTGACTACACCTTTAATGGCGCCGGTTGGCTGCCCTTTGGAATTGGTTAAAGGCGGAAGTGCATGAAAGGCACGGTAGAGATAAGAAGAGCCATCAATTAATACTAATGGGGTCTGTTCGGACTGTGACATGGGGATTTTCCAACAATTAAACTTCGCAAAGAATACACCAATCTGAAAGTATCAGCGTCTTGCCCCGGTTTATGCAGAACGACAGTCACTGATAAAAAGGCAAAGTGTTACCGATCGACAAAAAGTGTTACCGACGTCAATCCTTAAGAAAATATTACAATATCTCGCTAAATAACTGTTTATATAGATAAATATTAGATCTACATCACAAAAAATTCTAACCTAAACCTAGCCATAACAAAAAAATCTGTTACTATGCGTAACACAAAGTAACGAACAAGGTTACTAGTAACACTAACTGATGACCACAAGAAGTCAGGCTATTTGGGCAGCAAAACTGCCTTATTTATTTAGAGGATATTGAGATGAAAAACACACTAGCATTAATTTTTACTCTGTTTCTAGCCAATTTGGCTATTGCAGACACTGATACGAATAGCGTCAAACAAGAAAGTTTGACTATCGCTTCTGCTGAACTGCAAAGTAAAGCAGCTTGGGTAGAAACGGAAGAGGACGCACAAAATCGAATCTCTGATGATCTGGAAAAGAAAAGCCAGGCATTGTTGGACAAGTTGAATACTCAACTTGAGCAAAAAATGGAAGCAAAAACGCAAAAAGAATTTGCGCTTTAAGGTTTTGATGTAAGGGATTGCATGTTTGAGTTTTGTTTATATGCAATTGGTAAGTTTTCTCCTTGTAATATTTCCCCCGCGTTGCTCTTATTACTTTTTGTAAGGTCATCAGCGGGGATTTTTTTAATCGACTTCACACAATTTAAATCTTCTTTACATTGGCGTAAAAGTCCCTCGCTTTAATAAACGGTTTGCCTAGACTCACTTCAAGCAGGAAAAACTACTGCGGAACTTTCGATTGTTAAGGAGACTGTAATGTCTACATTGATTTTTTCTCAAGCTGCAATCTTTCGTATGCAACAACTTGCGAGTAGTTATTTCCATAAGACTGGTGTGCGTCATCGTATTTCGTCTGACGATGGCATGTTGGAATTATTGAAAGAAGCCGCACTCTGTGGCGAAAAAGAGGTTCGTAGATGTTATGACGCGTTTGTAATGGAATTAAACAAACGACAAATAGATGGATTGATTGGTCGTGGTGTTAAATTGCGCCTACCAACACAATTTACTTTAGCGACTCCCATCAGACAGGCAGGCTAAAAGATTATCCGCAAGCGATTGCATTAGCTGTTGGTAGCTATTGGCATTGATTCCCATCAAATCCAGGTAGCCTACTTTCAGCTGATGTTGTTTGGCAATAGCAAGTAACTGAGAATTATTCGCCATTGGTTCTCCAAAAATACATTTCCCTTCTTTATCTAACGCATTAAATAATACATTTAAATGTTTTGCGCCTGATTTACGTTCTGGCGTCAAACTTAAATATCCCAATTGTTTTAAATGATAGTGATCGACGAAGTGGTTGTATCCATGATGATAGACTGCAAATCCTTTATCACTTAATGGCGACATCTCTTCTGCAATTTCTTCATCCAATTTTGTCAGTGACGCAATAAATTGATCGGCATTTTTTTGATAGTCACTCGCATTTTTTTTGTCCAACGCACTTAACTTTTTGGTCAACTCTTTGACAATCAAAACAACATTTTGTGGATTAAGCCACAAATGCGGATCTTGACTGTGATGGTGTTCATCTTCTGACTCGCGGTGGCCCGGTTCTATATGGCCCGGTTTTATATGGTGAGTCTCGCCGGGCCAAATCAATCCGGGTATGGCCATCAATAAAATAGATTTTTCTTTTGGTAAATTGGCTAAAGGCCGCGTTAAAAAGCTTTCCATTTCCGGACCAATCCACACCACCACATCAGCTTTATCCAGCAAGCGATGATCGGACATTTTCATTGGGTAGTCATGATGCGACGCATTGTCCGGAATTAGCTGATGTATAACCAAATGGTCGCCACCAATTTCTTTGGCGATCAACGTCAGTGGTTTAATGCTGGTAACAAGATTAATCTGTGCCGAACTTATTGCGGAAAGCAGCAGCAAACAAAAAGTAAACAACAACTTCATAAAAGTCTCAGGTTTCAATAACAGAGCGATAGTGTAACATTCCGCTTTCTTTTGCCTGATTAGTTTTTTATGTCCGACTTATTACTTGAAGCAAAGTCTATTTCTGTTAAGCGGCAGGGACGTTTTCTATTACAAAATGCCGACTTGAGCTTATATAAAGGCAAAATCACCACATTAATTGGCCCCAATGGCGCAGGCAAAACCACTTTGGTCCGCAGTATTTTGGGTTTGATCAAGATAGATTCCGGCAAGATAGCGCGTGCACCCAAACTGCGATTGGGTTACATGCCTCAAAAATTACATTTGGATCCCAGCTTTCCGCTGAGTGTTGAGCGATTTCTGACATTAGCCGGAAAGCCTTTGGCCAATTGGCAGGAGACCTTAGCGCTCACCGCCATTGAGCCTCTACTTTCTTCGCCCATGCAGAGTCTATCTGGTGGAGAAACTCAACGAGTTCTTCTCGCCCGCGCGTTGTTGCGTGATCCGCAGTTGTTGGTTTTGGATGAGCCCGTACAAGGGGTGGACATCACTGGACAGGCTACACTCTATCAATTGATTCACCAAATTCGTAATCAACGTGAATGTGGCGTTTTATTGGTGTCGCATGATTTGCATTTGGTGATGGCCACTACAGATACAGTTGTTTGTTTGAACCAACATATTTGCTGTCAGGGACACCCTGAACAAGTCACTAATGACCCGGCTTATATTGCACTTTTTGGTGATCAACCTGAACGCGCAGCTGCTATGGCAATCTATACCCATCATCATGATCATCAGCATGATGATCATGGAAAAATTATTCGCGTCACGGCAAAAACAACTGGCTGTGATGATCAGTGTGGACATGATCATGCCTGATTTTTTATTGCTTGCACTGATTGCTGGAATAGCCGTCGCCCTGGTTGCTGGGCCTTTAGGTGCATTCGCCGTTTGGCGACGCATGGCCTATTTTGGCGATACTCTCGCGCACTCTGCATTATTGGGTGTGACTTTTGGTTTGCTATTAAATATCAATTTGAATTTGGCGGTTGCTCTAGGTTGTTTAACGTTGGCGTTAATTCTTGTGGGATTGCAACACAAACGTTTTTTAGCTACCGATACGTTGTTAGGTATTTTGGCCCATTCAACTCTGGCTTTAGGTTTAGTTTGTATCAGTCTCTTTAGTGACACACGAATTGATTTATTGGCCTATCTGTTTGGTGATATTCTTGCGGTATCAATGGAAGATGTGATTACAATCTGTCTGATTAGTTTGAGTGTTTGTATTGCCTTAATTTTTTTATGGCGACCTTTGTTATCCATTACTGTTCACGAAGAATTAGCGTTAGTGGAAGGTGTCCCCGTCACTGCGATAAGAACAGCGCTTATGTTATTAATGGCATTGGTGATTGCCATCGCAATGAAAATTGTCGGAGTTTTATTAATTACGGCTTTGATGATTATTCCTGCGGCGGCGGCCAGGCGATTAAGTCGCTCACCTGAACAGATGGCAATCTTCGCAAGTCTATTGGGTGCAACCGCAGTTATATGTGGACTTACCGCATCGTATTTTTGGGACACACCTGCAGGCCCTGCAATTGTATTGGCTGCAACAGGATTATTTGTACTGACGCTGTTGAAACCCCAAAGTAACTGATTTTTGTCACAGAATATTCACCGCTTTGTTCTATTTTTGTCATATCCCTAATAGAAAATATCTGCAACTTGATACTGGAAAGTTGCTATGACCTTATCAAACTCTGCTGTTTTCATCCCACAGGCTGATCAACTGAGCTCTACAAAAGCCGATCGCACAAACAACACACCGACAATCATTAGTGGAAAAACCGTGTGGATTTCCGATATTCATTTAGGTTCGCGCGATTGCAAAGCAGATTATCTTTTACAGTTCCTGCAAGATTTACATTGTGAAACTTTATATCTGGTTGGCGATATTGTGGATCTTTGGGCGATGAAAAGACGTTTTCGTTGGCCGGCCAAACATCAGCAAATCATGATGAAGTTTTATGAATTGGCTTCCAAAGGCATGAAAGTGATTTATGTTCCAGGAAATCACGACGAACCTATGCGTCGCTTCGTTGGTGATTTTTTTGGGCCTATAGAAATCGTAGAAGAGTGCGTACATAAACAACCAGACGGAAAACGTTTATTGATTATGCACGGTGACGCTATGGATGCGCATATTCAACTCAGTTGGTTGAAGCAATTGATTGGTGATCATGGCTACGATTTGTTGTTGTTTATTAATCGATGGTCTAATCGTTTCCGTCGTTGGTTTGATATGCCCTACTTCTCATTAGCCAGTGTGATAAAAAATAATATTAAGGGCGCTAAAGCAGCAATCACAACTTATGAGAGCCATGCATTAAATGAAGCCAAGCGTCGCGGTTTTGACGGAGTTGTTTGCGGGCATATTCATCACGCCGAATTGCGCAATGAGGATGGATGTATGTACGCCAATTGCGGTGATTGGGTAGAAAGTTGTACCGCATTAATTGAAGATTATCAGGGTAATATGCGATTGCTTCATTATAGCGATACGGTTGAATGGAAAGAAAATTTAAAATCCGAAAAACTCAACGCAGCATAAAGTCCAACCTACCGATTTCCTTGCCATTTACTTGAATGGCAAGTTGATGCAAGCCAGAATAATAACTACGTGTTGTGATCTGCTTGAAGGAATGTTTCTTTTCGAAAAGGATTTCCATTCCTTTTTTTAACTGGATATTTTTTAATTTAAATACCTTGGCCGACAAGCTTCCGTTTGCCTTCATAAAATAAAGTACATAATCAACAACTAAGTCCTGTAAAGTCCTATTTGATTTCAAACGAAAACTAAAATTCAGATCATCGCCAACACTAATCAATAAATTGTTAATAGAAAATTGATCAATCTCTACTTTGACATTCTTGCTGTAGCCCAATAATGGAAATACTCGTTGATCGCCAGATTTAATTAAACTTCTAAGTGCGTGTTTAATAATCCATTCGGTTTTTTCATCTTGATTTTCTAAGAAGCTCCTGCATAAGTTAATCGCCCAATCCGGGTTGTCTTTAGTTATATCGTTGATGTTGTTTGCGACTGACCGGCGAACGTATAAGCTCTCATCACAATTTAATTTTTCAAGAATAGCCTTAAGTGGTTTTGGGTCCTGAATAAATTGCGGCAAACGCATACCCCAGGGTAATCTTGGACGCGAGCCTTCTGATGCCAGCCGACGAACATGCTCAGAGTCATGCTCACACCAATTCAATAGTTGAGAATAGGTTTGTTGATAATGATGTTGAATAAACGGGCGAATTGAAAATTCAGCGGAAAATAAATGAGTTAATTTTTCCAATGTTTTTAAAGGTTCTGTTGGATTTTCCAATCCATGTACTGACACATAATCAATCACCGGCCAAGCAGCAAACATGGCCTTGTTATCACCAATATTTCCTGCATTCCATACTTGAGGCAAATCTTGCAAATAACGGCTGAGTTTCTTATAAGGGTGATCAAACTCATGATGCATCTGCTGAATAATATGATGTACCCGTTGTTTTAATTCGAGTGATTCAATTCCTGTTAGTGAATTCTTTTGAAATCGTTTGGAATTAAATCCGGGAACCACTTGTACAAGACTTTTTGCAATACGTTGTATAGCATGAGCATTCAGTCCATCTTTCATTAGGGGTGCAGATTCGGAAGCGGCCATATAAATTAATGAAACCAAACACGAACATTGTCTGGCAGGGGAACTGATTTACCTGTATCGCGACTCACCCAAACAATTTTTGAATAGCCTTCAGCGGATGGTGCTTCCGAGTGTGACAGAGAAAAAAGCTTATAATGCATCATAAAGCTGGAGCGACCTGGTTCAGATATATAAATTTCCACTCTAATGTTGTCAGGATGAAATAAAGGCCGCAAAAAAGTGCAGCCAATGGTCACCACTACAGGATGAGTATCACCAGTAGAAGGAATATTTTTTTCCTCCATTAACAAAAAGCGGGCTTCTTCAAAATAGCGAAAATACAAGGTGTTGTTAATATGCCCAAAAGCATCCATGTCTCCCCAGCGTAATGGAATTTCGCAAGAGTAAATAAACCGGGTGTTTTCTGGCAGAGTTGAATTCATTTTATAGCCCCCCATATGTCAACTGCTTTTTTAAATGCTCTTGGCTAAAAACTTGACTGTCATCTCACCTAAATTTTCGTAATGAATTTTCACGTCCGTATTTAGTGGCACTTCGATAATACCCGCAAAAGATCCAGTAATCACAACTTGCCCAGCCTGAATACCCTGACCATTTTGTCGTAAAAATTCTGCCAGCCAATATAATCCTGCGCGCGGTGCAAGATTGGGATGTTTACCCTGATAATCTTTTGTTTCACCCTTAGCTGTAACTTTAATTAACATCTCACCAGAATTTTTTGCAATATCGCCATCAATTTGCGGCCCCACAAACATGCCTTGATTAATTAAACAATCTGCCAACATTTCTGGAAATTCACAATCGCTAGTATCCGCATAACGACAGGCCATAAGTTCCAGTGCCATATGGGTTCGCACTATGGCCGCATCAACTTCTGCTGCTGAATAGGGTTGATCTCGTGCGGGTAAATCCTGACCAAATACAAAACCAATTTCCGGTTCAATGCGCGCGAGATTTCCTTTTGGCCATAAACTGACCGGCGAAACTGAATTCATATTGCGGGTATAAATGGGGGCAACCACAATTTTATCTTGTGGTGGTTGCAAGCATTTCCAGCCTCCAATGGAATCATCCATTTGCGTACACCAATTTTCCGTGACGGCGGCTTGAATGGCTAAAGCTTCTTCTATGTTTTTGGGTCTTGCGTCAATTGGCAATCTATCGCCTGCAATACCTTTGGTTCTACGTTCAGTTAGTATGCTAGCGGCTTGAGAAATATTAATGTTCATAAATGCTTTACCCAGAAAAGACAAAACCCCAAAACGGGGTTTGTTATCACACGATGAAAAATAAATTAGTGTGGCGACAATTGATGTGCAATATGCGCTAAATCTTTGCTGGATTCAATAATATTGGCCACAGTGGTGTTAGCTTTTTCGGGATCTAAATGTAATTCTGCAAATATCTCAGCGGGTATAGGTTGTTTTGGTCCCAAACCTAGATTGTGTTGAGCCAATAAACGTTTGGCGACAAAAATTAATTTGGCGTAACTTTGATATTCGCCTTTATAAGCAGGATTGTTTTGCTGGCGCAAACCAATAACCACTTCGTCCGGCATTGACCAGAGTGACATCAAAGTACTGGCCAATTGTTCTCGGGTGACACCTAATAAATGTCTTTCTATGGTTGTATGTTCTACGTGACGGTTGGCGTCGGCCATCTGACAAAAAGAGTGAAAGTAAGGTGGAAAAACTTCCGCCAGGATTAAATAGCCAAAGTTGTGCAATAAGCCGCAGAGATAAGCCATTCCGAAACTGGGACGATACTCTCTGGGAATAGCTGTAACCAATCCTTCAATAGTGGCTGCCATATAGACAGATTGTTGCCAGTAAGGGAGCGCACCATGTGGGCCTTCTTTGGGGATGGTCATCTGTTTGCCAAGCGACAGACCCAGTGCCAAGTTCAGCACCATATCAAAACCTAAAACACGCACTATAGCGTCATGAATGGATTTAATTTTTCCAGGTGCTGAGTAATAAGGTGATGCTGCCCAGCTTACGACTTGAGCGGCGAGACTTGGATCAGTTTCTACAATTTGTGCTAAATCGCTGATATCAGCATTGGGATTGACGCGCAGTTTAATAATGCGTTGTGCGGTATCAGAAAGTGGGGGCAACTCGAGTGTTTCTTCGAGGCGTTGTTTAATTCGCAACTTGGTGAAATTTTTGACTGCATTGAGTATGTGGTCAGTATCGGAAATGCTGGCGTCATCAATTTCCAGCGGTGCTAGTGGTAATGCCAAATCGACTACTTTGGCATCTTCAATAATTTGCGCAAATTCGGCTTGGCTAAAATGCAGTAGTTGATTATCACTTCCAGAATCAGCCCAAAGTTCTTTGCGCTCCATCAAACTGCTATCGACCAGTGTTTGCAGTCCTTCCAATTTTGGTAAGGCCGGGATGGTCGTTAACTGATGTTCTCTGCAGAATTTCGCAATATCGTCAGGTCTTGCTGCGTGCAATTCACGCCCCAGATGCTGATTAACTGCTTTCAAGTCCAGCAAACGATCGGCAGGAAATATAACCTGCACTTTCCCTTGCCCATCTTGCAGTATGATGGATTTTGCCGCGTTCATAGATCTTAAGTACTCATCATGCCAACGTGAAGTGTCATTTTCGCTCAGCGATACCACAGCATTTGCAAAAGGTATGTGTTGTTTTTTTAATATATTTTGAACACTGCTGGATAAAGACACAAAGCGACTCCTCTATTCGAAAAACGAGTGGGGTCAATTCAGGATAGACCAGAATTTTGAAAGTGCGAATTCGCTGCGAGGAACCCATCAAGCTCCCGCAGTAGAGGCTTGATTCTGAAGATTTTTATGCCATTTGGGTCATGGTTTTTTGTACTCAGCAATTTTTACCCAATAGACAATAAAGGTCCTTGGGATCGACTAGGCATGCCAATAGCGATGATTTTGTCCTAACCATCGGTCCATTAATGGTTGGCAGTTTTGTGGGTATTCTTGAAGAAGGCGTGTTGCAATTTGTTGGACTTTATCCAACATATAACTATCGCGTTGTAAGTCGGCAATCTTAAATTGCATTTCACCGGTTTGTCGGGTGCCGAGAACCTCCCCTGGACCGCGCAAAAGTAAATCTTGTTCTGCAATATAAAAGCCGTCGCTGCTTTCGCGCATGACTTGTAAACGTGCTTTACTGTGTCGCGAAAGTGGAGATGCGTAAAGTAAAACGCAATGACTGGCGATGGAGCCGCGACCGACGCGTCCACGTAGTTGATGCAACTGCGCTAAGCCTAAACGTTCCGGGTTTTCGATGATCATTAAACTGGCGTTGGGTACATCAACACCGACTTCGATAACGGTGGTGGCGACCAATAATTGTAATTCACCGGATTTAAAAGCTTGCATCACTGCATCTTTTTCTTTCGCTTTTAATCTCCCATGCACCAAACCAATGTTGATAGAAGGCAATTGTTCGCCAAGTTGAGCGGCGATAGCTTCGGCAGCTTGAGCTTCCAACTGTTCCGATTCTTCAATTAAGGTGCACACCCAATAAACTTGTTTGCCGTCTTCACAGGCATGCTCAACACGCTCAATAATTTCATCGCGCCGCTGATTACTAATGGTCACAGTAGTGATAGGTGTTCGTCCCGGTGGCAACTCATCTATGATGGAAATATCCATATCTGCATAAGCACTCATTGCCAAGGTTCGTGGAATGGGTGTTGCGGTCATAATTAATTGATGGGGACGAATTTTTCCGTGCGCACCTTTATCGCGTAATGACAAACGTTGATCAACACCAAAACGATGCTGCTCATCAATAATCACTAAACCTAAATTAAAAAAGTTCACTGAATCTTGAAACAGGGCGTGAGTGCCAACAATTAATTGTGCTTTTCCTTCGGCAATCGCTGCGAGTTGCTCGCGTTTTTCTTTTACACCTAATCGACCGGACAACCAACCAACAGAAATAGATAAAGCCTGCATCCAGCACCAAAAATTGGCTTTATGTTGTTCAGCTAAAATTTCTGTCGGCGCCATAATCGCAACTTGATATCCATTGGCAATAGCAACCAAGGCAGCCATCGCCGCCACCAATGTTTTTCCAGAACCTACATCACCTTGAACCAAACGCAACATGGGAATGGTTTTTTGCAAATCCTGTGAAATTTCAGCAAACACTTTTTCTTGTGCATGAGTAGGATTAAAAGGTAATTGTGATAAAAACTGTTGATGCAATTTCGAATTGATTGTTAACACTGGTGCTGCTTGCGATTGATGCTCCTGTCGCAGCAATAACAAACTCAAATGATGAGCCAGTAATTCTTCGAAAGCCAAACGTTGTTGATGGGGGTGTCGGCCTTCTTGTAAGGCAGATGAATTGGCATTGGCTGGTGGTTGATGTAAAAAGCGAATAGCATCAGCCAAAGTCGATTGAGTTTTTGCGCGCAAATCTTCAGGTAAATATTCGGTTAATGGATGTGTGGTTAGCCAAACCAAGGCTTGCTTTGCCAAACTGCGCAATCGCAATTGCGTTAATCCTTCGGTCGCTGGATAAATAGCAGTGAGATGCTGTTCTAATTCTTGCGGTTGAAACTCATCCAGAAATTCATATTCTGGATGATAAAATTCCAAACCTGATGCGCCCCGCCGCACTTCACCTAAAACTCTTATGCGTTTTCCGGCAGATAAATTTTGTTGTTGTACTTTATTAAAATGATAAAAACGCAAACTGACTGTGCCGGTAGCATCCTGCAATTTACACAACAAGCTACGGCGTTTACCAAAGACCAGATCGCTTGCCCGTACTTCACCTTCAATCACTACATTGGTTCCCGGCTGCAGCGCGCCGATAGGTGTGACCTGTGTTCGGTCAAGATAGCGTAGAGGTAAGTGGAATAGAATATCCTGAATGCTACGCAATCCAATTTTTGCTAACTTATCAGCCAATACAGCACCAACACCCTTTATATGCGTTACTGGTATTTGATCTAGTGATGTTGTTTGCGTAGCTGATATGTTCAACGAAATTCCATTCAACTTAGATTAGATAATTGGTTAACTCTAATCTATCCAAGATTCTGAGTAAAATGCAATTCGCCTAAGACATGGAATATAGGTTATTACACAATGATTATAAGCTAATGAAAAAATGGTAGTTTTGATTTTAAAAAGGCCAATCTAAGATGCGCCCGTCGTCAGCCAAAAGGTTGGCTTTTTTGAGTGAGGCTTGGGTATGTCCAATTATCGCCCTGAGCAAGTCACTATTACTGAGGAGTTGTTGACTGAAATCAAACAACAGTTAGCGCAAATCCAGTTTGGTTCGTTGGAAATTCAAATTCATAACGGTCAGATAGTGCAGCTCGAACGTCGAGAAAAGAAACGTTGGGAGAAAGGCGTCAACGCCAAATAGATCTACGTTTATAAGTAAAAATTAATTAGAACACACTGACCGGGCCACCGGAAGTGATATGTAAAATCTGGAGATTAACATGTCATTTCAACACCAATGGTCGGTCAGCCGACCAATTTTCCACCGTATATTTTTTAAACATTACACCTTGGCTTTGGCCATAGGCGCAAGTCTTTCCGCCAATGCATTTGCAGGATTCCCAACGCTTTACGGCAAAATTCATTTAACTGCCAATCAATATGATTTGGAAAAAAATAATTTTGCACTCTCTGCTCCAGACGCAACCACGTACCTTCATACAGGTGCAACCCAAGTCACGAGCGAGCTGGATACTTTTGCACTTGAAAGCACAGGTTCACGTTTGGGTATTCAAGGTGATTTCGATGCGAATGAAAACTTCACCGTTTTCTATCGTGTGGAATACGGCATTGATGTCGACAATGGCACTAACAGTAATGGTCGCGAATTAAGCCAACGAAATATTTTTGGTGGTTTGCGCGGTGATTGGGGTTCAGTGTTGATCGGTAAAAATGATACGCCTTTAAAAACCTTGCAAACCAATAGTGTGTTGCGTAGCGATATAGATCGTTTCAACGATTCACCGCTCGGCGATATCGGTACTTACATTGTTGGCGAAAATCGCCCAGACAATGTTATTCAATACACTTCGCCGATTTTACTTCGCGGTTTGGAAATTAATATCGCAGCGATTAATGCTGAAGAAACTGGCGTACCTGTTAGCGGCACTAATCAACAAGATGACAACAATTTTGCATCGGGAAAATCAATTTCCATTACTTATGGCAAAGCCAAATGGTTTGTCGGAATCGGCGCTGATTCCAATGTTGCCACAACCGATGCAGTGCGTGCTGTGGGTGAAATTACATTAGGCGATGTCAAACTCGGCGCTATTTATCAAACCGTAGAGCGACATGATGATGTCGATACTCTCGGTGGCTTTTCATCTTTTGTCGGCACTAACGGCACCACTCTCGGCGCACAAAACGGATTGAATCCTTTATCCGAATGGGATGGCGCTTCCGGTAACGCATTTAAAGAACAAGAGGGTTATGTTCTGAATGCGCAATGGAAAATTGCCGGCCCCTGGCTTGTAAAAATTCAATACGCCAACTCGACCACAACTCCCATCAACACTGCCTACAGCGATGCTGAATTGGATGGAATTATTCTAGGTGTTGATTATAACTTTAATCCAAACACTCGCGTGTTTTTAACTTATGCCAAAGTGGATGTGAAAGGTGATGAAGCCATCAGCACTGAAACAACAACTGATAGTGCATCAGCCATTGGTTTTGATTTCCGGTTTTAAACGAAGCCATTTTCAATTTTTTAAGTGAGAAGAATGTAATGAAAATTTTATACAAAACCTTATCGTTGATTGCAGTCAGTTTGTTATCAGCCAGCGTCTTCGCCAAAGACGTTAATTTATTAAACGTTTCCTATGATCCTACTCGCGAACTCTATCGCGATTTTAATGCTGCCTTCGCTAAACACTGGAAAGAAAAAACAGGCGATAACCTGAGTGTAGATCAATCACACGGTGGTTCAGGCGCACAATCGCGTGCAGTGATTGACGGTTTGCGTGCGGATGTAGTGACTCTTGCACTAGCGGGTGACATAGATCCTATCGCCAGTATCGGAAAATTATTACCGAAAGATTGGGTGACAAAATTACCGCAAAACAGCGCACCTTATACCTCTACTATTGTATTTTTGGTGCGCAAGGGTAATCCAAAAAATATTAAAGATTGGGATGATTTGGCAAAAAAAGGTGTGGAAGTGATTACCCCAAATCCAAAAACTTCCGGCGGTGCACGCTGGAATTATTTGGCGGCTTGGGCTTACGCACAAAAAACTTTAAAGAAAGATGATGCCGGTGCAAAAGAATTTGTTCGCCAATTATTTAAAAATGTTCCGGTACTCGATACAGGTGCGCGCGGCTCAACCACTACTTTCGTACAACGCGGAATCGGTGATGTATTAATCACCTGGGAAAACGAAGCGTTTCTTGCCGTGAATGAATTGGGTGCAGATGAAGTTGAAATTGTTGTGCCCAGCTTATCCATTCTTGCGGAGCCTTCGGTTGCAGTTGTTGAAGAAAATGCAAAACAAAATGGCACGCTCGATGTTGCCAATGCTTACTTGCAATATCTCTACAGCAACGAAGGACAAACTATCGCTGCAAAAAATTATTACCGTCCACGTAATGCTGAAGTTGCGGCGCAATTTGCCAAACAATTTCCGAAATTGGATCTCGTCACTATCGATGATTTTGGTGGATGGATAAAAGCACAACCGTTTCATTTCGGTGATGGTGGAATTTTCGATCAGATTTATCAGTAAAGCATTCACCCCCTCCTAACCTCCCCCTTGGCAAGGGGGAGGAACTTGACTCCCTTCTTAATTTTGTTGCGGAGTGAAATCTGTCCCCTCCCCTTGCCAAGGGGAGGGCTAGGGTGGGGTGAACCAGTTTCCTGACCACAGGTACTCAACGAGAATTTTCATGAACGATTCATCATCACATTTACAAAAAAACGAATCAGTTTTTGTAAAAACAAAAACACCCTGGGTAAAAAAATCTGTTCTACCCGGTTTTGGTTTATCTCTCGGTTACGCCGCGTTTTACGCAAGCTTGATTGTCTTTATCCCACTCGCGGGATTGGTTTTAAAATCACTCGAATTAAGTTGGGAACAACTCTGGCAAGTCATCAGTAATCCCCGTTCGCTTGCCAGTTATCAATTAACTTTTGGATCAGCTTTGGTTGCAGCCAGTATTAATCTGGTTTTCGGTTTAATTGTCGCTTGGGTATTAGTGCGTTACGAATTTTTTGGCAAACGTGTGATTGATGCGCTTGTGGATTTACCTTTTGCATTACCCACTGCTGTTGCCGGTATTGCGCTGACTGCGCTTTACACAACAAAAGGCTGGGTCGGACAATGGTTTTGGTTGGCTGATATTAAAATTGCTTACACCTGGTTAGGTGTCACAGTTGCACTCACATTTATTGGATTACCTTTTGCGGTGCGCACAGTGCAACCAGTGTTAGCTGATTTGGAATCTGAAGTTGAAGAAGCCGCCGCGAGTTTGGGCGCATCACGTTGGCAAACGTTTTTGTATGTGATTTTCCCTGCAGTATTGCCTTCACTCCTCACCGGATTTGCATTGGCTTTTGCACGCGCGATTGGTGAATACGGATCGGTTGTTTTTATCAGCGGCAATATGCCTTACAAAACCGAAATCACTCCCTTATTAATTATGACCAAACTCGAACAATTTGATTACGCCGGTGCGGCCGCATTAGGTACGGTGATGCTAGTGTTTTCGTTTGTGTTATTGCTCTTGATTAATTTGCTCCAGCATTGGAGCCAGAAGCGTACCGGAGGTTAATCATGGCAAGCGCTGTTTCATCTTTATCGAATAAAAAAATTGGTCATCACAACAAGGCCACAACCGAATCTTTATGGGTTCGCATTACGCTCATCAGTATCGCATTAACTTTTTTAGCTTTGTTTTTGGTGTTGCCATTGGTGGTGGTATTCAAAGAAGCCTTTACTAAAGGCATAGGCGTTTATCTGGCTGCTGTCAGTGAACCTGCAGCCTTGCATGCAATTAAATTAACCTTGATTGCCGCTGCGATTGCGGTACCTTGTAATTTAATTTTTGGATTAGCGGCGGCCTGGTCAATTGCCAAATTTGATTTTCGCGGTAAACAATTTGTCATCACCTTAATTGATTTACCTTTTGCCGTGTCGCCAATTATTGCCGGTTTAATTTATATGTTGTTGTTTGGTCGGCAAGGTTTTTTTGGGAGTTGGTTTAATGATCACGACATACAAATTATGTTTGCGATTCCCGGCATAGTACTCGCAACTATTTTTGTCACCTTTCCATTTATTGCACGTGAATTAATTCCCTTGATGCAAGAACAAGGAAAAGAGCAGGAGGAAGCGGCAATTACTTTAGGTGCAAGCGGCTGGAAAATGTTTTGGCGAGTAACGCTGCCTTCTGTGAAATGGGCACTGCTTTACGGAATGATTTTGTGTAATGCGCGCGCTATGGGTGAGTTCGGTGCAGTGAGTGTGGTCTCGGGGAAAATTCGCGAACAAACCAATACATTGCCACTACACATTGAAATTTTATACAACGAATATCAATTTGCAGCGGCCTTTGCCGTGGCATCGCTACTCGCGTTATTGGCATTGGTGACTTTGATATTAAAAAGTTTATTGGAATGGAAAGCGGCACGTGAGCATGAATTGGCGGTGCGTGCGGCGAATTCACAATGATCCAAATGACCCCACCCTAACCCTCCCCTTGCCAGGGGAGGGGACAGATTTATCTCCGCATCAAGATCAGAGGGGAGTCAAGTCCCTCCCCTTGGCAAGGGGGAGGCTAGGAGGGGGTCTTTTTATTCAAAATTTAATCGAGAATCAACATGAGCATTCAAGTTAGAAATTTACAAAAAAACTTTGGCAATTTTTCTGCATTACACAATGTGTCATTAGATTTCCCCACTGGCGAATTGGTTGCATTACTGGGCCCATCTGGCTGTGGCAAAACGACTTTGTTACGCATTATTGCAGGATTGGAAAATCCTGATTCCGGCAGCCTACATTTTCACGGTGAAGATGCCACCAACGTACATGTGCGTGAACGCAATGT